>Ga0123353_10000015_pt1 | contig 199066 bp, 146 predicted proteins | sample TergutLab28metaG_3_FD_92763 | JGI IMG/M metagenome (GOLD analysis project Ga0123353, IMG submission 92763) | Labiotermes labralis P3 segment gut microbial communities from Petit-Saut dam, French Guiana - Lab288 P3 | ecosystem: Host-associated > Arthropoda: Insects > Digestive system > Gut ... | reverse complement strand
TCATCCTTCACGCGGCGTTGCTGGGTCAGAGTTTCCTCCATTGCCCAATATTCCCTACTGCTGCCTCCCGTAGGAGTCTGGACCGTGTCTCAGTTCCAGTGTGGCCGATCACCCTCTCAGGTCGGCTATCTATCGAAGCCTTGGTGGGCTGTTATCTCACCAACTAGCTAATGGAACGCGAGCCCATCTCATACTGACCGTAGCCTTTTACCCCAATCCGATGCCGGACCGTGGTCTTATGCGGTATTAGCAGCCGTTTCCGGCTGTTGTCCCCCTGTATGAGGAAGGTTACTCACGTGTTACTCACCCGTTCGCCACTAGGTATATTGCTATACCCCGTTCGACTTGCATGTATGAAGCACGCCGCCAGCGTTCGTCCTGAGCCAGAATCAAACTCTAATGTTTAATTTCTTAACTCAACACTTTATAATACTGACGTATTAAAGAGTTATAAGTTTAGTTCTTTTTGAAATTGACAAGAACTACTCGTAAATGACTTTCCTCGCTTGGGTTTTTGCAAATGTAAACACTTGCGCAACGCTCGCTCGTCAGTCACTAAAAACCTTATATAAAAACTATTAAGTTGTAATGGTTCGCTTGTCTCGTCTAAAAGATAAGACTCGGTCAGTATATACAAGGACAAAGCACAAGTCAACACTTTTTAAAAAGTTTCTGAAAAAGATTTTACCAAAACTGCGGTTTTTCGGGCTTTTATTCACCCCGGACTCTAAACCCAGCCGCGTGTTTGTGGGTGCTTGTATTAAAAATTAACTATTGACAGCACCTTTATTATACAGTATAATAGACGCATGACTATTAAAGGAGAACAATAATGCCCATGCCGGTAGCGCCTCTACCAACACCTGTACCAGATGGAGCGTTTATTCCCCCAAGCGAGTTTTACGTGTCCGAACCGCCTGCAGTTAAAGAGCCGGCACTGCCTGCTATTAAACATAATCAGGCGTTGTTTGACGAGATATACAACTTTATAAAAACCAACGAAATGGCGAATGTACAAATGGCTAACTTTATCCGCGGGGTGAAAATGGCAATAATAAACGCCAACGGGGCATTGCTTGATAAACGCAATCCATTCAACGACAGGCGTATACTTGGCACCGGTATGGATAAAGCCTCGCATTTGTGTCAATGCGCTTCAATAGGCGGAGTGCACAGAGTTATGTTTAAAATAGATAGTGCGCTTCTTGCCAAACACCAGAACTTCTTTGCTGACGAGAATTCTGATATAATAGACGAGCATGTGTTGAAAGCAATGACCACATACGCGGTTGCCGAAGAGCATAGAGGCAGACCAAGCATATATCAGCAGGTTATGTGTCATATAATGTTTCCTGAATTTGCGGATATTATAAACGACCCAAACAAGCCTAATAGCGCCGAGAAAAAATATACTGATTATGTGGTCAGGCAGCACAGAGATATGTTTAAAATACCAAAAGATATTGTTCAGGACATAAGCTTAGCCAGCTACAGCAAAAAGAAAGAAGACGGCCGGCAAGAGTTTGTGACCGAAACGCCAAGCGGTATGAGATTTTTGGGAAACAGGCTGGGACGTACAATAACTAGGAATTGCACAAAGATATTACCTAAAACTACCCGGCTGAAATGGGCGGTACAGGATATGCTTAAGAAAGACAGCGCTCCTGCGGCACAGGAAACAGCAAGAACGATGAAATAAAAACAGGCATATGCCTGTTTTTTGTTTTAATAATGTGTTTAACTGTTTTTAGCTGCTTCTTTGGCCGCAAACTTTGTCTTTTCGTCAATCTTGTCGTTAATCTGTTTAAAGTACCCAAGAGATTCACCGTCTTTGTGGTAATCTTTTACAATGCCAAATATTTCGTTAAACTCTCTTTCGCTTTTGTTTACACGCAGGCCGTCTAATATTTCGCCATAACTTTTGCCGTCTGCCATGCCCGCGGTTATTGCCTCCATTGCATTAACGCCTTTTTCCAAAACGTCCAGCCTTGCCTCTTCTGCCTTAGCATCACCTTTAGTTTCTCTCAAAACTTCCGCCACCCATGCTTCGGCCGTTTCACTTTCAGCACATTGCAATATCCCTCTGCCCAAAAGTGCATAGTTACGGCTAATAACAGGGTCGTTTTCAAACTGATACTTGCCATCAACATATTGCGAAGCTCCGTTAAATAAGGCTAACGCATTGCCCGCACCGTAACACATTACAAGATGTCCCAAAACCTCCATAGGATTTGTAACATTACCTGAAACTGCCGGAATACTAAACAGCATTGTCCCGTCCCTGCTGGACTTTGGCTCAAATTCCTGAATCTGGTTTACTGTTGTGCCAAAGCTTATAAACGGATAATGCTTTATATAGGTCTGACCGTTAACTTCTGTGTGTTTTACGTCAACAAAACAACCTATGCGCTTTTGCCCTTTATCCAAGTCTAATTCGCCTACCCGCGCCAATTCTCCGATGCGGAAAAAAGGCTGTCCGTTTTCGGTTCCGCCTATTTCAATCAGCCATGGCTTACCTTCTCCGGCACGCTTTGCCGCTTCGCTCAGGTGTAACTTAAGAATCTTTAACTGCCATGAAACAATGTCTTCCGCTTTTCTGTTTTCTGCCATTATGTTTCTGCTCCTTATTTAGCCTGTATAAATTATACACCATACAAAACAGAAGTCAATAGTTAAACTAAAATATAAAAATATTGTCAAGAGCGGAGCAACCCAACATTATTCATTGTTCAATATTCATTATTAATTTAAAAAAGGGTATTGCCAAACCAAAAAAGCTGTGATATAATTGCCGTAACGAGACAAACTGTTGGGAGGAAGTTCATGAACAAACACATTGATGAACCCAAAGAAGAATATATACCGGCATCCTGGTATAATGATTTTATTTCATCAGAATTAAGTATTGCAAGCATGATACAAGACTTGTTTATACACGAAGATGCTTCGCGAGTTGCGCATTGGCATAAAAAGCTTAACCGTACAGTTGCAAAGCTTATGAGCCCTGTAGCAAATAAAGAACTGTTTAAGAGCGAAACCTCAGGGCTTACCTACGGCCGTGAGTTGGCAGTTCAGCAAACTAAGCACCAGATGAGGACCGCAATAGTAAAGGAATTTGCAATGATGGCGGCAAATGCAATGGTAAGAGTATTTGATATTGGCGGAAAGCGATGTTTGGATTCAACACGCGAAACAATCAGTAATACCGCGCACGCCAATATGCTGGCAAGTCCTAAATTGTTTTTAAGCGGAATGATAGATATAGCCACAACAGTAAACGAAAACGAAGACCTTGCTTATGACAGCTACTTTGATGGCAACATAAAACGCGCAACAAAAACCTACCGCGAGATGGATGCTGCCGACATTTTAAAAACTACAGCGCAAAAATACAAGGCAGACCATTCCTCACGCAAGTACACTGAGACCAATTGCAGCACCGGACGAGCCAACCCGGACATGACTCGGTCAAAAACAGCATAAACCCACAAGCCTTTACCAAAGGAGAAAATTATGGCACCAAAGTTTTTAAATACCGAAAATAATCTGGCGCTGGCCGACAATGCGGCAATTGCATTAATATGCCTTAGCGGTAAGCTTCCGGCCCGGGAGGAGCAAACAAAATCCGCCAAGCCGGAATTTATGAACGTTGAATTGTCGGAGGCAATGATAAAAGGGTTTACGCTGGACTTTCAGGCTTGTGTAAACCAGTTGACCCTGTTAAACCCGGGCATTGCAACAAACAATTTAATTAAAGCAGTATATCTGCATACAGCACACACGGACGCAAGAATGCAAGGCAAAAAAGAAGAACAAAGCTTTGAGCAGATGGAGGCCATAAGCCACCTGCCTGCCGACCCAAAACTGCTTGGCCATTCCAAGATATGCAAACAAACCGCAAACTATCTGTCAGCTATTGTAACAGAGCCGGATAAGGCTTTCAGTATAGGAAAGGAAGTTAAAGAACAGTTTGCTCCGGCTGACGTAAAAGCAGCCAGCCCAATGAAGATGACAGCATAAACAAAAACAGCCGCAATACGGCTGTTTTTGTTTTTCATATACCCCGTCAAACACTTCGTGTTTGCCACCCCTTTATCTTAAAGGGGAATTTTGGCTATCGGTTGGAGCAATAGTGACCCGCCGTTGTTGCCTGTTCCCTGTTACTTGTTTACTAAAAACACGCCCTGCAGGGCGTGTTTTTTTACATCTTGGTTTGTTTGCGCATTGCAATTATCATAAGCGGGTCAAGGTAATCGGCAATTGCAAGACGCAGGTCCTCACTTGTGTACTCGCCCTCTACATAATACACAACCACCGGCAGCTTAATTGCCTTCAGTGCTTCACGCACATTGTCGTGCATTTCGCCGAATGTGGTGTTGTCACCGGTAGGGTCCTGCAAATCAATTACAAGTATAGGCCTCATGCGCTTACGGTCAAAGATAACATAATCAACGTACTCGCTTAATACCGAATTGATTACAACTCTGGATTTGGTAGACTTCATAAGCTGGTCAACTCCCACCTGCGGAAAAACCACAAAGTCTTTACTGATGGCTCCGCAAAGGCGGTCATAAAACTGCATGGCTTTGGGGTGCAGATAACGCTCGTTAAGCGTCACGCTTGCAGCTTCAAAGTGCTTTTTTTCAAACTTTGGTATAAATCCAACATCTTCTTTACTTCGCAGCTTAATTACAATCAAAACTATTGCTCCAACCGCAATAATTACACACACCGCTACTATCAGCATTATTTCTGGCGATTCTAAACCCATTAAGCTTTTACCCATGCTCATTTTATTTCCTCCGTCTTGTAATTGTTTAAGTTCCAGTTTATTTCTGTTTTGCCCCATGTTTTTAAAATTTCGTTTGTCTTAGAAAAATGCTTACACCCGAACCACCCGTTGTGTGCAGACAGCGGGCTTGGATGAGGCGCATACAAACACTTATGTATCGGATTGGTAACCGCCTCCCCAATCTTTTTAGCATATCGGCCCCACAGCAGAAACACAATCGGGTCATTACGCTGATTTAACAAGCTCACTATTGCACCTGTCAGCTGCTCCCAGCCCTTGTCTTTATGGCTGTTTGCATTTGATTCCCGTACACTAAGTACAGAGTTTAACAGAAGTACGCCTTGCCTTGCCCAATGTGTAAGATTGCCGGATGCCGGAGGCACAAGACCTAAGTCACTTTCAAGTTCTTTAAATATGTTAACCAGGCTTGGCGGCGGCGGCGTCGGGTCCAGAACCGAGAAACATAACCCGTGAGCCTGTCCAGGCTGATGATACGGGTCCTGTCCGATTATTACCACTTTAACGTCGGAATATTTAACATGGTTTAAAGCGTTAAACACCTGCTCGGGTTTCGGATATATGGTATAGCCGCTATATTCTCTGCCCAGATAGGCCGAGAGCGATTTGTAATAATCCTTATTAAACTCAGGTTGTAACAATTCGTACCAGTTTCGGGTTATCTTAAACATGGCTACATTATACAACACTTTTTGCGGTTTGTAAATAGTTTTATTTCACCTTCAGCACTGCCGCCTCAATACTCTTTGCCAGCTGCCTTAGTTGTGCCATATTCTCACCTTCAAGCATTATTCTAAACACACTTTCCGTTCCGCTCGGGCGCACCACTACCCTTCCATGCTCAGCCAAAACGGCTTCGGCAGCCTCAATGCTTGAAGCAACCTCTGTGCTTTTAAGAACTTTGCTTTTAACTAAATCACTTACCGGCACATCAATCCGTATCTGAGGATATTTTTCGATTGTTTTAATTTCATCTTCAAGACCGGTATGATTTGTTTTTAAAATTTTAGTAATCATAAGTGAAGTAAGCACACCGTCACCGGTGAAGTTGTAATCTCTCAAAATAATATGCCCGGCCTCTTCTCCGCCCAGGCTATAACCATCTTTAATCATTACATCTTTTATTTTTTTGTCGCCGACAGGAGTGCGCTCCAGTTTTATGCCCAGTTTGACTAAGGCATTTTCTAACCCAAAATTTGTAAGCACGGTGCCGACAACCGTATTTTCAGCTAATATATTTTGTTTTTTCAGTTCCTTGGCCAAAATATATAACAGTTCATCGCCGCGTACCAGTTCTCCGCTGCCGGAAACGGCAACCACTCTATCAGCATCACCGTCAAAAGCAAAACCTATATCAAACTTTTCTTTTACAACGGCTTTCTGCAGCTCCTGCGGGCTTTCCGAGCCGCAGTTAACATTAATAAGCGTGCCGTTTGAAGATGCATTAATGGTTTTTACGGTTGCACCAAGTGTTTTAAACATATATGGGGCAATCCTGTATGCCGCACCATTGCTGCAATCCAGATAAACACGCACGCCGGTCAAATCCACATTTCCAAGCTTTTGTAATATATAATCGGCATATAGTTTTAATAAATCCTCGTCTGTATGGATATTCCCAAGGCTTTCATAACTGTTGGGCAGATACCTTTCCTCATTTGCCATAATCGTTTCAATTTCAAGCTCTTTATCAGATGGCAGTTTGCCGCCGTCGGAGCCAAACAACTTAAGCCCGTTATGCCCCGGCGGGTTGTGGCTGGCTGTTATCATAATGCCGGCGGTTGCTCCGGTTTTGGTAATTAAATACGGCAGGCTTGGAGTAGGCACAATTCCAAGCTTAACTACATCTGCGCCGAATGCGGTCAGCCCGCTGCACAGCGCGCTCTCCAACATATCACCGCTTGTGCGGGTATCTCTGCCCACAATTATTTTAGACTTTGTGCCGTTGTCCCTGCAGGCAACAGCCAGCGCCTTGCCTACACGGAAAACAACACCGGCTGTTATCCGCTCACCAACAATCCCACGGATACCATCCGTGCCAAAAAGTTTTGTTTCCAATTTTTGCACCCATTCCTATTTTTTGGTGCTTCGCAAATAACTGCTTGCTTCGGTAGCTGCAATTGCTCCGTCACTGGCCGCGGTTACAACCTGGCGGAGGGATTTGTCAACCACATCGCCTGCCGCAAACACTCCGGCAATATTAGTATGCATACGCTGGTCGGCTGCAATATAGCCTTGCTTGTTAAGGTTTATCTGAGCCGATATTGCGTTGGTTTGAGGCTCGCGCCCAATTGCAACAAACACGCCGTCTACAGCAAGAGTCTCGGTTTTGCAGCCGAGCGCCTGAACCTTAATGCCCTCCAGCTTCTTGCTTCCAACAAGCCCCAAAACATTAACACTGAGCACTTGCTCTACATTGCTTCCCTTTTTTGCAACAAGCGCACGCAGGGCAGCCAGATTTTCCTCATCCGCCCTGAATGGTGACATCCGGTGGATATGGTAAACCTTTTTAGCTATTTTAGAGAGGTAAAGCACATCCTGAACGGCACTGTTGCCGCCGCCTACAACCGCAACGGTTTTATCTTTAAAAAACGCACCGTCGCAGGTTGCACAATAGCTGATACCTTTACCTATATAATTCTGCTCGTTTGGAAGATTCAGTCCTTTTGCGGAAGCGCCCATACTTAATATGACGGTCTTACCAAAATATGTTCCGCTGCCGCCGGTTACAATTTCCTTTACCTCGGCCGAGAGCTTAAACTCAACTGCCGTATCATATATAATTTCCAAACCCAGGCTTTCCGCCTGTTCAATCAGTTTTGTGCTGAAATCAGCTCCGCTTATTTCGGTAAAGCCCGGATAATTTTTTAAAGAATCGGTAATAAAAATCTGACCGCCTATTACCTGGCGCTCTATAAGCAGAACCTTTAACCCTGCACGCAGTGCATAAACCGCCGCCGTAATTCCTGCCGGCCCGCCGCCTACTATAATGCTGTCGTAAATCTTACTCATGAGTTTGTTCCGCCTTATTATCTGCAGTCAACAACGGTTTATTCTCTATGCCCGCTAAAACTTTTAACTGGTTCCGCGCCACCTCATTTAACTCAAGAAGCCGCTCACTTTGCGATATTTTCTTGTTTATTAAAACCGAATTCAAACTTTCCATATTAGAAAGCACTAGCAAATGATGTATGCTTGCAAAATCTCGGATGTTGCCTTTTGCACTTGGATTTTCTTTTCGCCAATCTGCGGCCGTTTTACCAAACAATGCAACATTAAGCAAGTCGGCTTCGTCCGCATAAACAAAACTCCTTTGTTTTTCAGTTAATGTCGGCACTATTAAGTTCTCTTTTATAGCATCAGTCTGTAAGTGATAATTTATCTTTGCCAGCTCTCTTTTGGCGCTCCACTCCAAAAGCTTTTGCTCTTGTTCTTTCAGTCTCTGGAACTCTGAAATTATCCAGTATTTAAACTCCGGACTTAACCATGTTGCAAATTCAAACGCAATGTCTTTGTGAGCATAAGTGCCGCCATAACGCCCAACTTGCGAAATTATGCCAATCGCATTTGTTTTTTCTATCCACTGGCTTGTTGAAATAAAGTAACTTTGACTACCACTCTCATTTCTAATGTGCTGGAATTCGGACACATTAAAACTGGGGTTGTTGACTGTTTCCCATATACCCATAAATTCAATCGTATATCGTGTAATCAACCAATTATTGATAACACCACCGGTGTGGGTCTCGTTCTTAAACCTTGCCATGTCAGTTAAACAAATGTAGTCTTTGTCGTTAAGTTTCTTATAACCAACATCAATGTCCTTTATTTGCATCTTGTTTTTCATAGCATACATTTTATCATAGTTAAAGTTTTATGTAAATGTAATTAAGCAGTTTGTTAAAACAAAAAATCACCCGAAGGTGATTTTTTATCTCTTGCTAAACTGACTTGCTTTTCTTGCCTTGTGCAGGCCGTACTTTTTACGCTCTTTGGCTCTTGGGTCGCGAGTTAAGAGTCCTGCGGTTTTAAGCAGTTTCTTGTAATCGGCCTCGTTTACTTTAACCAGGCTTCTTGCAATACCATGTCTTACAGCGCCTGCCTGACCGCTTTGGCCGCCGCCGTTTAAGTTAACAAAAATATCGTATTTAGCTTCACATCCGCAAACCACGAGCGGCTGACGTACAACCTGACGGTAGGTGGCAAGCGCAAAGTATTCATCCAACGGGCGCTTGTTTACGGTAATTACTCCGCTTCCCGTTACAATCCTAACTCTTGCAATGGCCTTTTTTCTCCTGCCGGTTGCAGGGTGCTGAGCGGCTCCCTTAGGAGCTTTAGGAGCGGCAGCAGATTTTGCGGGCTTGGCCTGTTTTTCTTTTGCTGCGGCAGGTTTAACGGCTTTTTCTGCAGCCGGTTTTTTGTTTACTGTTTCTGCCATTATGCTCTGCCTCCTTTAACATTTAATACAATCGGGTTTTGAGCGGCATGAGGATGCTCAGCTCCGGCGTATACTCTAAGCTTTTTAAGCATATTTTTTCCGAGAGAATTTTTAGGCATCATGCCCTTAACAGCTCTATGCACAACAAAGTCGGATTTAGTTTCCATAAGCTTGCTATACGGAATCTGTTTGTCTCCGCCCGGGTACAAGGTGTGGTAGTTGTAAGTCTTTTGATTAATTTTGTTGCCCGTAAGCACAACCTTGCCGGCGTTGATAACCACAACATGGTCGCCCATATCAGCGTGTGGTGTATATGTCGGCTTGTTTTTGCCTCTCAGCACCGCCGCAACCTGGCTGGCAAGCCTGCCCAGCGGAATGTTGCTTGCGTCAACCACATACCACTTGCGCTCGGGTGTGTTTTTGGCATTTGGCATATATGTTTTCATGAGTCTTGTGTTCCTTTTATATAATAATTCCCCTTTAAGATAAAGGGGTGTACTGCCGTTCCACGACTTAAGCGAGGGCTAATTCGCTGGTATCAATGAAATAACTTTGGATAGTTTACATTAAACCTGCCCGTTTGTCAAGAGAAAAACGGAAAATATTAATACTCCACACTTTCCAGCGTAAGCCCGCAGGCGGGGGCGGTTTGGCCGGCTTGTTTCCGATTGCCTGCGGCAATTATATCTGCAACCTTTTCCGGCGGAATTTTGCCGGCACCCACCTCAAACACAGTACCCGCAATTATGCGAACCATGTTGTATAAAAACCCGTTGCCGGTAATGCGCAGCGTGTAAACGCCATTTAAACCACCCCGGCACTCCGTGCCACCCCTCCAAGGAGGGGAATTTTTGTTTAATGAACAATCGAAGATTGTTCTTACCGTGTCTTTTTTGTTGCTTCCGGTGCTCATAAATGCCTTAAAATCATGCGTACCAACAAAAGCCTTACAGGCTTGCTGAGCAAGCGTAAAATCAAACGGCGGCTTAATGTGTGCATATGTGCTGCTAAGCAACGGAAGCGAGATTTGCGATACGTAAAAATTGTATATATAGGTTTTGCGTTTTGCGCTAAATCTGGCGTGAAAATTCTCGTCAACTTGGCAACTGTCTAAAACCCGGATATCAGACGGCAAATGGGCGTTTAATGCAAGACAAAAGTTTTCGGGCGGAATCCGGCTGTCGGCATCAAAATGCGCCGCTAGCGCCGCTGCGTGAACTCCTGCGTCTGTGCGCCCGCTGCCTTCAACGCAGCTGTGCTTGCCGGTAACAGCCAAAACAGCCCGCTCAAGCTGAGCCTGCACCGAGTCCTGCCCGGCTTGAGTTTGCCAGCCGCTATAGTTGGTGCCGAGATATTGAATTATAAGTTTAATTCTCATGGCTTTATTATAACACAACACCAGCTTTATTTGACTATAAAATTGAAGGTGTGTTATACTTGTTTTATAAAATCTTTACGCCGCCTATGGCGTCGGCTACCCCGTCTGCGCCTTTGGCGCATCCACCCCTTCATAAAGGGGAATTCTGACGGCACAACCGTCTTTAAGGAGATTTATTATGAAAAAAGAAACTTTGGATGGAAATACGGCTGCGGCAAAAGCAGCATATTTGTTAAACAAAATTGCGGCCATTTACCCAATCACGCCAAGTTCGCCAATGGCGGAAGTCTGTGACGAAATGGCCAGCCGCGGCGAACTGAATGTTTTTGGTACCACCATGAGCGTGGTTGAAATGCAGTCCGAGGCGGGTGCTGCCGGCGCATTGCACGGTGCACTGGCTGCGGGCGGTTTTGCAACAACCTTTACTGCCAGCCAGGGGCTTCTTTTAATGATTCCTAATATGTACAAGATTTCGGGCGAATTATTGCCATGCGTAATTCATGTAACTGCACGTGCGCTTAGCACCCATGCTCTGTCAATATTCGGCGACCACTCGGACGTTATGGCCTGCAGGCAAACGGGCTTTGCAATGCTATCAAGCAACAACGTTCAGGAAGCACATGATTTTGCAATTATCAGCCAGTTGGTTTCATTAAAGACCAGAGTGCCGTTTCTGCATTTCTTTGACGGTTTCAGAACCAGCCATGAAATAAGCAATATCAGCACATTAACCATAGATGACGCAAAATATCTGCTTCCGTACGAGAAAATGGCCGAGTTCAGAGCCAGAGCACTTAATCCGGAGCATCCGCATCAGCAAGGCACCGCTCAAAACCCGGATGTGTTTTTCCAGAACCGTGAAGCGTGCAACCCGTATTACAACGCTGTTTATAAAGAATTTGTTAAAACCTGTGCAGAATTTAAGAAACTATCGGGCAGAGGCTATGCTCCGTTTGAATATTTTGGCAGCAAGCAGGCAGAAACCGTAATTGTAGCCATGGGCAGTGCTTGTGAGGCGATAGAAGAAACATTAACTCATTACAACAAAACCGGCACCAAGCAAGCGGGCCTCGTTAAAGTGCGGCTATACCGCCCGTTTGATATAGCCGGCTTTGTAAAGGTGCTTCCCGCAAGCGTAAAAACGGTTATTGCACTTGACCGGACTAAAGAGCCTGGCAGTGCCGGTGAACCACTGTACACAGATATATGCACCGCGATGTTGGAATCCGGCAAATCCGGCATTAAGGTGCTGGGCGGCAGATACGGCCTTGGCAGCAAGGAGTTTAACCCCGCTATGATTATGGCAGTTTTAGCCAACACCGGAGTAAAAGCCAAAAACCATTTTACTGTTGGAATTAATGATGATATATCAAAAACTTCATTGGCCGTGCCGGAGTTTCATCTGCCGGACACAGGCAACACCAATTGTATGTTTTTCGGCCTAGGCAGTGACGGAACCGTAAGCGCAAACAAAAACGCCTGCAAAATTATAGGCGATAACACCAACAAATACGCTCAAGCCTATTTTGTATACGACAGCAAAAAGAGCGGAAGTATTACAATTTCTCACCTGCGGTTTGGCAGCAAGCCGATAAAAAGCACCTATGAAATTGAGCAAGCCGACTTTTTAGCCTGCCACAACAGCAGGTATATAGGCAAATACGATTTGCTGGCTAAACTTGCGCCGGGCGGCACATTTTTGTTAAACACCCCCTGGAGCATTGCCGAGCTTGAGCAGGAACTGCCTGCAAGCCTAAAGCGGCAGATTTATAATAAAAAGGCCAGGTTCTACACAATTGACGCAAATGTCATTGCACATGAATTGGGCCTGGGCGGCAGAATAAACACCATTATGCAGTCTGCGTTTTTTAAGTTATCCAAAATAATGGACTACGCTAAAGCAAAAGAACTTATGCGTGATGCCGCAAAAAAGAGTTACGCCAAAGCGGGCGAAAAGGTATTGGAGCAAAACTACAAGGCAATTGCTTTAGCCGGGGAGAGGCTTGTTGCAGTTAAAATACCCGAAGCTTGGAAAAACGCCAAAGACACAATTGATACAACCGTATCAGATGATTACACACCGTTTTGCATCAACAATATGAAACCGATTGCAAGGCTTGAAGGAAACAAATTGCCCGTATCTGCGTTTACCGCCGACGGCAGAATCCCAACCGACACCACCAGATTTGAAAAGCGCGGCATATCCAGCAGCATCCCCGAATGGAAGCCGGAAAATTGTATTCAATGCAATTTTTGTTCATTTGTTTGTCCGCACGCGGCAATAAGGCCATATTTAGTGACAAAAAATCAAAAAGAAAAAAGCGCAGCAGTTACCTTGCCTGCAACGGGCAAGCCCGGATACGAGTTCCGCCTGCAGACCAGCCCGCTGGACTGCACAGGCTGCGGAGCGTGTGTTAATGTATGCCCTACCAAGATAAAGGCACTTGAAATGAACGCTGACACAGCATTGTTCAAAACAGAAACAGAAAACTATAATTTCTACAAAAACATAGACAATCCGGCAACTACGGGTATCACTGTAAAAGACAGTCAGTTTTTAAAGCCGTACTTTGAGTTTAACGGTGCGTGTGCCGGCTGCGGAGAAACACCGTATATCAAATTGGTAAGTCAGCTGTTTGGTGATAGGATGATAATTGCAAACGCAACCGGCTGCACCAGCATATACGGAGGAAGTTACCCTTCATGCCCGTACAGCACAAATAAGCGCGGCGTGGGTCCGGCTTGGGCAAGCAGTTTGTTTGAGGACAACGCCGAGTTCGGATTTGGCATTAAGCTTGCATTGGATGCGCGAGTTAAGCAGCTATTTGGATTTGCCGAAAAAGCAATTGAGCTAAAGGCTAAAAGTTCACCCGAGCTGAAAGAATGGATGCGGACTTATGAAAACGAGAATGAGAATAAAATTGCTTCGGCAAAATTAGCAGCAGCACTTGAAACAGAAATAAACTACCCTCTGCTTACCAAGGGATACAAAACTGCCCGTAACGGCACAGCAGACGGTGCGGCCGAAACCATCCTGGCAAACCGCGACCTGTTTGTTAAAAAATCGGTATGGTGCATAGGCGGCGACGGCTGGGCGTACGACATTGGCTACGGAGGCCTTGACCATGTTCTTGCTAAAGGCAGTGATATAAACATTCTTGTGCTGGATACCGAAGTATACAGCAACACCGGCGGACAGGCCAGCAAGGCAACGCCTGCCGGAAGCGTGGTTAAGTTTGCAAACGGCGGCAAGCAGAGCGCAAAAAAGAGCCTTGCGCTTATGGCAATGGCGTATCCCGGCGTATATGTGGCGCAGGTTGCAATGGGAGCAAACATGAACCAGACGCTTCAGGCGCTCCGTGAAGCGGAAGCGCACAAGGGCCCAAGCATTGTAATTGCGTATAGCACCTGCATTGAACAAGGAATAGATATGAGCAACGGAAACCTGCAGATGCGCAAGGCTGTGGCGTGCGGATACTGGAATTTATTCAGATACAATCCGGAGCTTGCAGCACAGGGTAAAAATCCGCTAATACTCGATAGCCCGCCGGTTACGGGCGATTATAAGGAATATGTGCTGAGCGAGCGCAGATTTGCAAACCTTTATAAAAACAACCCCAAAGAGGCCGATGCACTGATTGAAAAAAGCAAGCAGGATAGTATTGCGTTGCTTGCTAAACTGAAAAAGCTGGCTAGTGAGTAATCAGAAAAATTCCCCCAGCAAAGGCGGACAAACCAATAATTCCCCTTTAAGATAAAGGGGTGCTGCGGAGCAGCGGGGTATGTGATAAAGCCAGTCTTATTGCTTTTCCATCTATTTCACATACCTCCCCCCTTCGGGGTACTCCTTTATCTTAAAGGAGAATTTTATTCGAGGAGTAAAACCTATGCACACAGTCAGAATAGAAAAGCCGCATTTTGAGCTAATCAAAAGCGGTGCTAAGCTGTACGAAATCAGACTGAATGATGAAAAACGGCGCAATTTTAAAATTGGAGACACGCTCACCTTTCTGCTGCGTCCCGAGTTAACAGAAAAGTGCATCACACAAATCACTGAGATTATCAGCTTTAAGTCGTTTTATGAAATATGCGAAACAATACCCGCAACAGAACTGGGATTTGACGGGTCATCGCCTGACGAGATAGTTAACGAATGCTACAAGATTTACTCTCCGGAAGAAGAAAAGAGATACGGCGTTGTAACGATAAAGATAGAGGTTATATAATAATAAAAAGCGTGGGTTACACCACGCTTTGTTTACTCTCCATGTTGTTTAGTTTTGTCTTCAGGCTCTTTGGGAGGCAGGTTTGATGCGTACCATTCTGCCTTAACCATCTCGCTTAGCTTGTCAACATATGGCTGAAGCCTTGCTAAATGTTCAGTGTGGTATTCGCTTATCTCTTCACCTTTTGCTTTTGCTTTGTCTATTTTGCTGCGATGATATGAACCGACTGAAACAACCTTTGATTTCATCAGCTTTGCCGAAACTTCTTTTGTGCCGGACTCAAGTGCCAAGTCTATTGCATCAAGCAAATCATCGTATCCGCCATATTCTCCCAAGGTAGTAATGTATGCCTTAAGCACTTTTCCGCCAAACGGAGTTTTTACATTTTCTAATGGTGTATTGTTATGGTTAATTATGTTTTTCAAATCCTGTAATCTGTCTGTTCCATCCTGGTTCATTCTATGAGCATTACGCTCAAGTATAGCTAAAACAACCTGTTGCTCGGCTTCGCTCATGCCTAAAATCTCTTCGGTTGAATACTTGCCGGCTTTCACATCGTATGCAAGCACAGCATACGCCTCATCTATTCCTTTAAAGTCATAGCCGAAACCATAACTCTTTTTTAAATGTTCCAGCCGTATTGCCGGGTCGCTGGCACGCTCCACAAGTTGCTCGTGTACATCACATTCTCCATCCCTGTCTTCGTCTTTTAAAAGTTCTAAAAGAAATCCGGTTGCAGCTTCATCTGTCATTAACTTTGACATTTTTACTTGAGTACGAAGACCGTAATATCGTGATATCTCGCCCGCCTTAGCCCATTTGCTTACATAGTCGCCATCCAGGGTTTTTACATTAACCGCATTCAGGTTTTTCTGCACCACTGCAAAAGACTGTGCCGCACTCGGCAGGTTGCTATTACTAACTATGGCAGGCAGGTTTCTGCTGTATTCCTCAGGCTTAAAATCACGCACAGGGTCTTTTAAGTAATGAATGCAATCCAGCAGCATGTCTCTGTCCTCAACCGGTATCCGGCTTATGTTTTCCGGCGCAGACCAATATACAACGGTGTTTTTACAAAAGGTTAATACAAGCTTAGATAACTTATCCTCAACACTTCCCTCGGGCGTGCGCCAGCCCTTTTGGCGCGCAACATTGTATAGGTGCAAGGACTCCAGCCTTGTATGGTCATATGCAGGATTTTCAGCACCAAAAAGTTGACGAGCAACTTCCAGCAGGTCGTCCTCCCAATCCTTCTTGATGTTATCCAGCATCCGCTGCATCGGTGCTACGGCATCGGAGTCTTCCCCCAAAAAACGTCCCCTGATTCCTATGGTGCGCTTCAACTCATCCGTTTTGTAGTCCAGCAGCATTACCGAATCTTCCCAGATTTGCGTAAAAATATCCTGCACAAACTCAGGGTTAACCTTATTTTCAGTAATAAACTTAAGGATATAAGTGGCTGCAAAGGCGGAAGTTTCTCCATCGGTAACGAGCCCCTCATCCCGTGCGTTATCATACGCTTCTGATGCCCCTTCGCCGTGAAAACCGCGACGACTGTCATCCGGACGCCAGTTTTCTAAAATGCTTATAAAGTACTCTTCCAGTTCGGGACTGCCTTCTACCAATCGTCCGTATTTTTTTAAGTTTTCTCTCACTTCTGCAGCGTACTTAGGGTCCGGGCCAAACATGTTTTGCGGCCAGTTAAGATTCCCGTTTTTGTTGTAAACCGGTATAGCAATTTCTACGCCGGCAAAATCTTTTGCCGCCAGACTAAGCAGCTCGTTCTGCATTGCACTTGCGTCCAGTTCATTCTCTTCTTTTTCCATGCACAAAGTATACAACACAAACGGACACAATGCAATACCCTTTTGTAAAATAAAAAGCGCGGGTTACACCACGCTTTTTACTATGCTCTTGTTCTTCTTTATAAGTGCCTCAGCCTGTTTAACTATGTTGTCTACACTAAAACCGAAACTCTCGTATACTTCTTTGCCCGGTCCGGATTTGCCAAAGTCATCTACTCCAACCACCAACCCGTATTGCCCGGCAATTGGATACCAGCCATGGCTTGTGCCGGCTTCAATAACCATTATGCTCTCACAATCAGCCGGCAGCACACCGGCCTTATATTTTTCCGGCTGCCGCAGAAACAGTTCCCTGTTCGGCATACTAACCACGCGCACACCATAGCCTTTTTTAACAAGCTCGGTTCTAGCCAGCACCGCAAGCCCAACCTCTCCGCCTGTTGCAACCAGCACTATGTTTAACTGGCTGGTTTCCTTGTGCAGTACATACCCGCCTTGCAAAGTGCCGCCGGCAGAACCCTTAAGGTACGGCAATGTCTGCCGCGACAACACAATGCTGGTTGGGCCTTCATTAGAATTAAAAGCCGCCTCATATGCACCTGCCGTTTCGTTTAAGTCACATGGCCTAAACAGACTCATGCCCGGTATAATTCTTATAGACTCCAGCTGCTCCACCGGCTGATGCGTTGCTCCATCCTCCCCCACATAAAGCGAGTCATGGCTGAATATAAACACACTTGGCGTTTTCATTAGTGCTGCCAGCCTCATTGCGGGCCTCAGGTAGCACGCAAAAACAAAGAAGGTTGAGCAGAACGCTTTAAGCCCGCCGTGCAGTATCATTCCGTTTGTTATGCACGCCATTCCAAATTCACGAACTCCGAAGTGAATATTTCTGCCTGTTGGATTAACGGCTGAAAAACTCTTTTCACCCGCCAGAAAGGCCTTAGTGGCAGGCGCCAAATCGGCAGAACCTCCAATCAGGTTAATAGGAAGCCCGGCAATATAGTTAAGCACCAGGTGCCCGGCATCACGCGTTGCCATATCACTTGTGGACTTAAGGCTGGTTATACATTTCTCTGCAGATACCGACTGATTGTTAAACAGCTGCTTATATTCTTTTTTAAACTTAGTCTTATATGTTTTAATTAAACTATCCCAGTTTTTGCGTGCCGCATGGCTGCGTGTGCTTATGTCCGTTTTGCAGGTTTTATATACATCAGCCGGCACAGTAAACGGTTTATCAGTCAATCCAAAATTACTTCGTACTGCTTGAGTTTCATCTAAGGTAAACGGCGTGCCATGACTTTTTATGTTATCAACTACATGGCTTCCAAAGCCGATTTGCGTGTTTACAACTACAATACTCGGTTTGTCTTTGCTTTTTTTAGCCTCAGCAATAGCCTTGCTTATTTTTACTGTGTCGTTGCCGTCTATTACCTCAATCACATTAAAGCCGGCGGCTTCAAAACGCTGTCTGGTTTGGTTAAGGCCTGCTATTTCTGTTCTTCCCTCAATGGTGTGCTCGTTGCTGTCGTACAGCACAATTAATTTGTTAAGCTTGTGTACGCCGGCCAGCTCTATTGCCTCATAACTTACACCTTCCATCAGGTCTCCGTCACCGACAAGCACATATGTGTAATGGTCAACAATATTCAGGTTTGGCTTGTTAAACTTAGCAGACAAATGTTTCTCCGTCAAAGCCATTCCAACACCCATGCTTATGCCTTGCCCTAATGGCCCGGTTGCGCATTCAATCGGGATACTCATGTCAAGCTCCGGATGGCCGGGCGTACGGCTGCCGGTTTGCCTGAACTGTTTAAGGTCATTCATGCTTATGTTGAATCCAAAACAATGAAGAGTGCTATACAAAAGCGCACTGCCATGCCCCGCACTTAACACAAACCTATCGCGGTTAAACCAGCCGGGCTTACTGCTGTCCAGCACCAGATGGTCTTTAAACAGCGCATACAAAACAGGTGCCGCACTAAGCACCATGCCCGGGTGTCCGCTTTTAGCGGCTGTAATCTGGTCCAGCCCCAGCACCCTTATTGTGTTTACTGCTTTGTTGTCTTGTTCCAAATATTACCCCTTTTATCACATTACAAAATTCCCCTCTAAGTTAGAGGGGAATCAAGCCCTACTCTTAAATAAATTCTTTAGTTCCTTAATCAATAACTTAACCGCTTTCTTTTCTTTTAATTTTGTGCAGTCAATTACAATATCACTGTTGGTTACGTACAACTTATCGCGCTCGGAAAAGCCCGCACCTATCAATTCCGGTTCTGTTTTATCACCGGTCTCTTCCGCTTTGTTTGCCATTATGTTTGGAGCAACCTGGAGATACACCAAAAAACTACTCTTTTTGAACGCGGCCGAATTTTTGGCAGAAAACAACTTAACCGGATTAATAGTTATAATTGTGTTTTCATATTCATTTACGGTTTTTATTAATTTTTGCTCTATACCGCTTATATATTTATTTCCGTCACGCTTGCCAAGTGCAGTAATAATGTTTCCGCTGTCAACCAGCTCGTACTCCAGAAGTTCGGCAAAATCCACATAAAACATTTCCAGCTTGTCGGCCAGTATCTTGGCTATATTCTTGCTATAATTATTCAAAAAACAGAACAATGTAATATTTGTTTGCACGTGTATCCGTTTCCCTTTATTCTTTATGGCTTAAGCATAGCACTTAAACACAAATTTATCAATTATTTTATGCAACTTGCACAAAAAACAGGCATAACACGCCTGTTTTTAACCCCTTAAAGCGGTTTTTATATGCTTACTTGCCAGTTGCAGAGCCAAATCCAATTCGGCAGCCGTATGCGGCGTAATGTTTCGGTTAAGCAAATGCGCGGGCGTAACATACTTTTGGATATAATACCGTTTTGCTCCTGCAATCATTTTGGCAATGTTTTCAATGTCCCGAACTGTTAAATCGGGCAAAAATGTGGTTCTAAATTCGTAGTCTATGGCGCTAGCCTTTATAATCTCTATGCTGGATTTAATGTCCGTAATATTACAATCAACACCAACTATTTGTGAATACCGAGCCACCTCTCTTCTACCTATGGGATTGCTTCGTTTGCCGGCTCCGCAGGACAGGCTCGCAATGACAGTCTCCTCACCTGCACTAATTGGGGCTTTAACATCCATTGCTATATAGTCCAGCAAATTTTTACTAAGCAGCCTTGACACAACTTCGGGATTCGTTCCGTTGGTATCCAGCTTAACCTTTAACCCAAGTGCCTTTACTTTTAATATAAACTCCTCCAAATCAGGCTGAAGGGTAGGCTCGCCGCCGCATATAACAACGCCGTCTAAAAAGCCGGCACGCTCTTTTAGCTTTCCAAGCAATCCTAACTCATCAACACTTTCGGAATTACTGTCAATCAGTTTTTTGTTATGACAATACCAGCAATTTAAGTTGCAGCCAACCGTAAAAACAGTACAGGCAATGTGCCCCGGGTAATCTATAAGGCTGTTGATTATGTAATTGTTTATTTTCATGTGATGCTCCCAAACATTAAAAACGCTGTCATTGCGAGACTGCTTCCTGCTCCTTCTAACGAAGCAATCCCATCGACAGAATTTCTACCCAGGGGATTGCTTCGTTTGAATGGCTTCGCTGGAGCAACTCGCAATGACAACAGCACTACACAACTTCAGCAATTGCTTTTGCCGGTTTCCCGGTTTTTGTCACTTTCTTAGCCGCTTCAATGTTCTCAAGTTCATCCAACTGCTCTGGCCTGATTACAAACTTTTTGCGTTCCATATACTCAATTTGTTTGCTCTTGTTAAAGTTGCCGACCGGTCTGAAGTATCCAACCACCCTGCTCCAAACTTCGTTTTCGGCACCGCATTGAGGGCAGGTAAAGTGCTCGCCGCGTATGTAACCGTGCTCCTGACAAACGCTGAATGTAGGAGTTATGCTTACATACGGCATTTTAGAATTGTTAAATATCTTTTGGATTAAACGCTTACAGGTCTGGCCGTCGTCTACACGCTCTCCCAGATATAAGTGCAGTACCGTTCCGCCGGTGTAAAGCGACTGAAGCTCGTCCTGAAGCTTGATAACCTCAAAAATATCATCGGAATATTGAACCGGTAACTGGGTTGAGTTGGTGTAATACGGCTCAGTATCACTGCAAACAACAATCTCGGGGAATTTCTTTTTATCAATTCTGGCAAGCCTGGGCGCAGTGCCTTCCGCCGGAGTTGCCTCCAGGTTGTATTGGTTGCCGGTTTCCATCTGAAATTCTATCATCTTGCCGCGCAAGTGGTTCATAACTTTTATTGCAAACTCCTGCCCTTGCTTGCTGGTAAGGTCGGTTTTCATAAAATTTTGCAGACATTCATTCATTCCAACAATGCCGATTGTATTAAAGTGGTTTGCCCAATATGCGCCGGAGCGGTTCTTTACCGATTGCAGGTAAAAGCTGGAATACGGATACAATCCGCGCTCGGTCTGGTCTTCTACAATTTTACGCTTAATTTCCAGGCTGGTTTTAGCAACATTACAAAGCCTGTCCAGTTGGGCAAAAAACTCTTCCTCCGTTTTACAAGTGTAACCCAATCTGGGCAGGTTGATTGTAACTACCCCGATTGAACCGGTTAATGGGTTAGAGCCAAACAACCCGGCTCCACGCTTACGGAGCTGGCTTACATCCAAACGCAGCCTGCAGCACATACTAACAGCGTCTTCCGGGCTGAGGTCGCTGTTTATGTAATTAGCAAAATACGGGATTCCGAATTTTGCGGTCATGTCCATAACAGCGTTCATAACGGGTGAATTCCAGTCGGTTTCTTTTGTTATGTTAATTGTAGGTATGGGAAAGGTAAATATACGGCCCTTGCTGTCGCCCTCACTCATAACCTCACAAAAGGCCTTGTTCAGCATATCCATTTCCGCCTGAAACATCCCATATGTTTCCTCTTGCGGTACACCTCCGCGAAGCACAGGCCTGTCTTTAAGCAAAGCAGGCACTTTAAGGTCAAGCGTGATATTGCTGAACGGACAGTGAAAACCAACCCGGGTAGGCACATTCATGTTAAACACAAATTCCTGAATGCATTGCTTTACAGACTTGTAGTCAAGGTTATCGTATCTTATAAACGGAGCGCAATATGTGTCAAAACTGCTCCACGCCTGAGCGCCTGCTGCCTCGCCCTGAAGGGTGAATGTTGCGTTTACAACTTGCCCTAAAAAGCTTCTGAAGTGTTTAGCAGGGCTGCTGCTTACCTTGCCCGGCACACCGGTAAAACCCATTTCCAAAATCTGATACAAATCCCAGCCCACGCAATATGTGCCAAACCAGCCAAGGTCATGCACATGAATGTCGCCGTTTATGTGAGCGTCTTTTACTTCAATAGGATAAACCTCGTTCAGCCAGTAATGCTTGGTAAACTCTTCTCTTATATAGTTGTTAAGTCCGGCTACACTGTGCTGCTGGTTTGCATTTTCTTTAACCGCCCAGTCGGCACCCTGAATGTAACAGTCAAACATACTTATGGTTGCACCAACAAGCGAATTATATTCCCTGCTTGCCGAACGCTTTTCGCGGTACAATATATACGCCTTAGCCGTTCTGCTATGACGGTTTTCAATTAAAACATATTCCACAATATCCTGAATTTTTTCAACTGTGGGAGTCTCGTTGGTATATCTCTTTATAAGGAGCTGTTCCACTTCGTCAGCCAGTTCCAGCGAGCGCTTAAAGTTGCTGCCGCCGCAAGCAACCGCCGCCTTGAATATGGCATCGGCAATTTTCTTCTTGTTGTATTCCTGATAGGTCCCGTCTCTTTTAATAACAAGTTTAATCATGGTCGTGGTTCTCCTTTATATTTTAGTCCGGTTGTCATTCTACCTCAATCGCATATTTAGTGTCAAACAAATAAGCATAACCACAATATATTGTGCTTTTTTGTGCAAAATGCACAAAAACAAAAATCAAGCCTTATTTGCTTGATTTTATAGAAATGCAGTTGACAGTTATTTCTTTTTGGATACCAGCGCCGGTACAAACAATATAACGCCGGCCAGCACAATTATTCCGCCTGCAATATACCACCAGTTGATATACACCACAAACGGCTCTCCCTGACTTATTGCAATTGCAATGTTGTTGCCCAGTATGTTATTGCTTACGGCAAACACCATATTGCCGTGATAGTCCGCACGAAATAAATTGCTCTCCAGAATCCCAAATGTATCCAGCCTGTTTAAAATCGTTTCTGTAGGATGTCCGTAACTGTTGCCTTCCCCGACAGTAATAAATATGTATGTAGGCCCAAGCGCATCTAAAAATCCTTGAGAAGTACTGGTTGAGCTGCCGTGATGCCCCAGTTTCAGTGCATCCACTTTCGGTAAAGGCAAAGCCGTAGAGGCTATCATTTCATTTTCGGCCGCCACATAAGCATCTCCAGTTAAACAAATGCTCTTGCCATTGTATTCTATAACTACTACCGCAGACAAGTTGTTTACATCACTTGTGCCATAAAACGTTTTGTTTGGACTATAAAAAGTTATTTTGTAAGGGTTGGCTCCGCCGCCCGATATAACAGTTCCCGCTTCATGGTACAAAACGTTTGCACCGGGCTTATTGTACACAGCTGTAAGAAAGTTGAAGTAGGTTGCAGTACTGTGATATGTAACAGAGGCCCCCAGTTTGCTAGGAACGGCTGTTTGCAGCTCAATAATTCTTGCAGCCTCGTCCGATTGCATTGCAATTCTGGCGGCATTTGATGAAAGTGTTCCAATGCTGAAGAATGATTTTGGTCTGTATATAGTGGAAACCTCAAACTTTTCCAGCACTCTGTCTAATGCGTTTATATGGTCAGCGTCACTATGAGTAGCTATCATGTAATCAAACTTTTTATTGCTTCCGGTAAAAAACACATCATTAGCATAGTTCTCAATTCTGTCTTTGGCAGAATTTGCGCTTAAAGTGTCACTTCCGCCGTCTATTATCATATTTTTGCCGTCCGGTAATTTTACCATAATGCAATCACCCTGCCCCACATCTACAAAATGCACGGCAAGATTACCGTTTTTAACAACGTTGTACGCACCAATAACATCACTGTCGGCAAACGTCTGCCGCATAAAGCCTTCTATAATTCCGCCAAACGGCAAGGTTGCAAGCATAATTATTGTTATTACAGCAAACAAAACAAACCGGAGCTTAGTCTTTTTAGGCTTTATTGTCTTACTGCGTGCAGTCTTGCTTCCTCCGGCACTGATTCTGGCAGCAGTTTCTACCACTTTGGCCGTGTTTTTACCGCCTACACTGCTTACGGCCTTTGTAGCCTGAGTTGTTTTTGCAGTTATTGCCTGCTTCTGCTTTGCAGTAAGCGCTTTGCCGCTGCTATTGGATTTAGCAGCAGGTTTTTTATTGTTAGAACTTGCGGCCATTAATAATCCTCCTCCGTGTTAATGTTTTCAATTGCCTCTTTGCCCGCCTCGTCAAACTGCTTAATCTTTCTGGAAATCAGCAGGGCATCCGGGTCCGGCGCAACTCTCCTCAGCAGCTTGCAGATTTCCGGAACAGCAGCAATGGCTGCCTTGTATCCAATCTCTATCATATCCTTGCTGCCCTTAAGCTTTGTATGCTTAAAACCGGTCAGGTCGGGTGTAATACATAAATCGCTTTCTACATAGCCTTTAAGCGCCGAAGCCTTCATTAATATCCGAAGGCTGACCTTAATAACCTCAATATACTTTGTACTGGTTGTTCCGTACCCGCGGTTGCTGTTAAGGTCAACAGCAATTACAATATCGGCCCCCATTCTGCGCGCCGCATCACTTGGAATAGTATTTTGAAGCGAGCCGTCCATTAAATGCATCCCGTTAAACTCAACCGGATTAAACAGCCCCGGAAAAGCACAGCTGCCGGCTACGGCTTTAGCTAAGCTGCCCTGTGTAAGCCTTACTTCCTGCCCGCTGATAATATCCACCGCAACAATGGTAAGCGGCTTCTTAAGCTGCTCAATGTTTATATCGCCCGCGTATTTAGTTATTAAAGCTTCAAGTTTTTCAGTCTTAGACGGCATTAACGGAATTTTGGTAGTCAAAATATCTTTTATCTTAAAACTCTCAGCCGCCTGCTCCATAATCTCGTTTGACACATCATTACAATACAATGCACCAATTACCGCACCAACGCTGGTGCCCGCAACATAATCAAACTCAATGCCGCTGTCACGAAACGCCATAATAGCGCCAACGTGCCCAAACCCCAGCATTCCGCCGCCGCCAAGCGCAAGCCCCACCTTAAGCGCTTTGCCGGCTTTCGGTTTCGGCAACAGCTTAGACTGTTTTTTCTGCAGCTTAGCCTCTTTGCGTTTTAAACGATTAACTTTACTGAAATAATTAAAAAATCCCATATTTAATTGTAACATAATTATAGGTAAACGCAAAACAAAAACCACCTGCCTTAGGCAAGTGATTTTTCTTTTTAATTACTGGTTAGCCATTAGCAATGCAAGCTTTACTTCCAGTTCGGCTATGTCGCTCTTAAGCTGCTTGTTCTGCTCGGTTAAGATGCGGTTGGTGTTTTCTAAGATTGGGTATCTGTCACGGTTGGTCGTCATAACATCTTCGCAGTGCTGAACACTTAGCCTCAGTCCGTCAAGCAGGTCAAGTTCTTCGGCCAGCTTCTTAGCCTTTTCCTCGTCTATGTCGATGTAGTTGTTAACACCGTACAGCACAACCTTCTGCTTAGCAACAATTGCTTCTCTTCTGCGAAGTTTCTTCTTGTCGTTTTCAAGCGTTCGTTTAACTCTGCTTAGCGGAATAAACTCTTTCTTGTTAGCTTTCAGTTCACGCTCATTGTCTTTTAAGCGCATTCTTAATTTGTCTAAGTTGTTGTTAATTTCTGCAAGAGTCATGCTTCCGCTAAATCTCATTCCGCCGTCTTCGTCGGTTTCAATTTGGGATAGCTTAACCAGCCTGATTCGCTCTTCTTCCAAAATTCTGCGCTCTTCAATCAGCTGTGTTCGGAGTTCCTCAAGTTTCAATCGTTCAACCTGAAGGCTTGTTTTTGCAGACTCAAGCTCTTCGGTTTCTTCAACGCTGGTGGTTTCAACAACGGTAGTAGCTTCGGTTACTTCTTTCTCGGTTTGTTTAATTTCGGTCTGAATGGCTTCAACCTCTTTCTCAGCTACAACAACGGCCTCCTGCACTTCCTCAGCGGTAGCAACCGATTCAGGTTTAGCAATGCCTGCCTTATATTCATCAACCGATTTCTTGTTGATTTCTTCAATATAAGCATCCTGCTTTTTAGCTTCTTCTTCGCTTACGCTGTCGTCTTCGTCTTCATCCTCGCTAAACAGACTGTCCAGCTCTTCAAACTCACGTCTGCGCTCTTCAACAATCTTTTCGCGTTCCTTAGCAAACTCTTTCCGCTCTGCTTCATCACTAAGGATTACAGTATTGCCGGATTTGCTGGACATAATTGCCTGCTGTTCGCGAAGAGCAAGCTCTTCGTCATAGCCCACGCCTTTTTCAAACTCTTCAAAATGAGGCTTGTAGTCACCATCCAATGTGTTGTCCTCAAGCACAAGCGGACGGTCTTTACTGCCGGAGCGAACAATTTTGCGCTCTTCCGTAACAGTAGTGGTTGTTGTTTTAGTGCCAGACTCGCATCTGCGGCGTCTGAATATGATGCCGTTTCTGCCTCCGTCAAACATAAACAGTATCAGGTCAATCAACACGATGATAATAAAGGCAGTTAAGGCAATCAGCCCTATAATAGCCAGTATTCCTAATAATACACTTCCGAAATCTCCAAGTTCCATTTTAATTTTTCTCCTTGTATATTAATTTTATTATAAAGTTCTCAAAGGCCTAAGCTTCTCTCGCATTCCGGTTTCCTGTTTTTTAGTTCCCAGAATAGTGAGACCTGTAACTTCTGCGCCCATTTCATAATATCTTCAAGTCTTTGGTCATCCAGATTTTTAAGCACTAAGCTTTTGGCGTCAACCACGCCTTTATCAAAATCAGTCCGATTCTTCTCTACCAGGCCAAACACGCTATCTGTAGGATTTTGTGTTGAAACAAGAATGTCTTCTCTGGCTTCCGGATAACTTTTTCCGTTGCTAACATGGTTGTCTAATATCTCGGCATACGCAATACGGCTGACATCGGTACGAGTAGTGTTTGCGCTGGAGTCTAATTTGCTCATGTGTGACTTCCTTTTTATTTAGTGATTTTGGTGGAAGCGGAGAGAATTGAACTCTCGTCCGAACCGTCAGCTAAGTAATTGTGTTCGTGCGTTTGCGGTTTATTATAGGTACTGTTAAAGCGCTAAACCGCCAAAACCTTAACAGCCCGTTCTGCTAATTACGGCTTAAATCGCAGAACAATCTTTAAGCCGTCTGCTTACTTGTTTGATGCTCTTAAAGTCTTGTAAGCCTATCTTTTAAGAACACACTGTAATTTAGTACGCCACAGCTAAGGCAGGTTTGTTATAGTTTGCATTTAAGCACTTCCCCAGGTTTTACGCCCCCAGAGGACGGCGGCACGACAATTATTTAGTTAATCCGGCCCGTCGAAACCTGTACGCTCCCATGCAGGGAGAACAAGTTTATGCTTGTTTTATGCGAGCAGTGCTTACACGCGCGTCTCGCATAATATCCCGTTTTTTTATTGCCTCGCGCTTATCGTACAAGTGTTTGCCTTTAGCAAGCGCAATTTCGGCCTTTACAAGGTTTTTGTTTAGATAAACCTTGAGCGGAATAACAGTTTTGCCCTTTTCTTTTACTACGGAGCTAAGTTTAGTAATTTCGCCCTTATGAAGCAGAAGTTTTCGCGGCCGCGTTTCGTTCGGTTTAAAATTTGCGGCATTGGCGTAATGCTTAATATACATATTGTTGATAAACGCTTCGCCTTGCCTGAAATTTACAAACGCATCATTTATGCTTATCTGGCCTGCCCTGATTGACTTAACTTCACTGCCCTCTAATACTATTCCTGCCTCGTAAGTATCCTCAATAAAGTATTCAAAACGAGCTCTTTTGTTAGTAGCTGCGACTTTCATCTTAAATCTACCTCGAATATTATATCATATTAAAAAAATAATACAATACCTTTTTAAAAATTTATTCTATTATTTCAAAATCGACCTTTTTTGAATAAGTGTTGGCACCTATACACTTTACACGCACTTTGCCGCCCAACTGATATACGTGGCTTGTTCCGCGCAAGGTATAGCGCTTTTCTTCTAAGAAGTAATTGTCTTTTGGCAGCCGCTCTACCCGGGCCATACCTTCAACTGTGTTGGCAAGCTCAACAAATACACCAAACTCGGTTACGCCGCTTATTACGCCGTCAAACTCATGCCCTATTTTACTCAGCATAAATTCGGCTTTCTTTAAGTCGTCTACATCACGCTCGGCGGTCTCGGCAAGCTTTTCTCTTAAACTGGACTGGATACTGGCTTCAACCACAAACTCATTAAAGAATTCTTTCTGGCTGTTGCTGCCGTGGCTTAAAAACAACGCCTTTATTATTCTATGAATAACCAAGTCCGGGTATCGCCTTATCGGAGATGTAAAATGGCAATAATGAGTTGCGGCCAGTCCAAAATGTCCAAGACAGCCCGGGGCATACCTGGCCTTTTGCAGCGAGCGCAGCATAACCTTGTTTACAACATCGTTGTACGGCTGGTCTGCAACCGAATACAACAGTTTCTGCAAGTCCTTTGGAGTAACCGATTCCGGATTAATGTTTAAGCTCATTCCAAAACCGGAAAGAAACGAAAAGAAATTGCTCATTTTAAGAGCATCGGGCCGCTCATGCACGCGGTATACAAACGGCAATGTGCGTTTAAGCATAGTTTCAGCCACAACCTCGTTACATAGCACCATAAAGCTTTCAATTATTCTATGTGCAGTGTTCCGCGGATATGGAATCACGTCGGCCACTTTCCCGTCTGCATCCAATATAATCTTTGGCTCGGGCAAATCAAAATCCAGACTGCCGCGCTTTTTACGGAGATTGTACAAGATATTGTGGAGTTTTTCCATGTTCTTTAAGTCAGCACATAGCTCCGAGCCGTATTTCTTGCTGATTGCTGCATCATTTTCCAGGATTGCAAAGACTTCGGAATAATTCATTCTGTTACAGGTTTTTATAAAGCTCTCGTAAATTTTGCTGTCGGTTACAACACCTTTTGCGTTTATATCCATAACCACGCTTAAGGTTAATCTCTCAACATTTGGATTAAGGCTGCATATGCCGTTGCTAAGCGGCCTGGGCAGCATAGGCAAAACCCTATCCGGAAAATAAACGCTTGTTCCGCGCTTTAATGCTTCTTTGTCTAATATGCTGCCCTGCTTAACATAATGGCCTACATCGGCTATATGTACGCCGAGCGTAAAGCCGCCGTCCTTATGTGCAATAATATGAATGGCATCATCCAGGTCCTTAGCATCTTCGGGGTCAATAGTAACAATTCTGTCACGGGTGAAGTCTGTCCGGTTTTTCTTGTCGGCATCAATTAACTTGTTTGGCAGTAACAGTGCCGCCTGCTCAACTTCCTGCGGGAACTCCTCATACAGGTTATGCTCGCGGATTATGCCTAAAATATCTATGCCCTTATTTTTAACCGAGCCCAACACCTCAACCACCTCGCCTTCTGCCTGGTTGTAACGCGTGTTGTAATCGGTTACTCTTGCAACAACCTTATCGCCGTGTTTGGCCTTTATTTTTTTCAGGTTGGTTACGTATATATTACTGAAATAATGGCTGTCATCCGGCACAACCATTGCCGCATTGTTTTGTTTAAACTCTAAGGTACCAACAATGTTTTCGCGGTTGCGCTCCAGCACTTTAAGTACAACACCTTCTGCACCGTGCAACTGATTCAGCTTTTTGGTAATTTTAATTAAAACGGAGTCCTTGTGCAATGCCCCGCCCAAATCCTTGCCCGCAATAAAAACATCCGGCACTGCTTCCTGCCCGGCTACCACACAAAACGCAAAGCCCCGGTGATTGCCGCTGAGCTTTCCGCGTACAACCCCTATTGTTTCAGGCAGCACAATGCTGGAGCCGCTGAGAACTAACCGGCCTGATTCAAGCATTTTATTAATTTCGGTATAATACCCGGTTTTTTCTTGTTTGCTGCCATACGAAAGTTTGTCGGCCAGTTTATCTGCCGACAAAAACTCCAGATTCTCGTTTTTAATTCGTTCAATAATATTTTTCATATACTCCCCTCTAAAATCAAAAAGGAGTGCCCAACCACTCCCCCAAACTGTTGTTATCCAGGAACAAAAATCACAATAACAAAGTACAGTACGGCCATTGAACCCATAACGCACGCCAGCACCGTGGTGGCCAGTTTCAATCTGCCTTCTTTATTCCTGCCCTTGTTTTGCGAGTAATAAGTTTCCGTAACGCCGGTTATGGCGGCACCTGCGCCGCCCTGACTGTTTGACTGTTGAACCAACACCAAAACAATCATTGCAATTGCACCAATTGCAAGCCCCCAGATAAAAACATCTTTCAAAACAAGTAAAGTGTCCAATAACCAGCTTGGCATAACAGAGTCGTCTGCCAGCAATAAACTTTTAATCATATAAACATTGTTAAGCATTTAAAGTATAGTTCCCTTCTTTTTAATATCCGTAAGTATAGCACACGTCAGAACCAATTTCAAGCGTTTTGTGCCGTACGGCACTTTTTTATTACAAACCGGCAATTAACAACTATGGTCGCTTCGTCCTATGTTTTTCGGAGCAAAGCGACCAACAGTCGTTCATTATTAATTATTAATTGTTTATATTGTAATATATAAAATTGCTATGGCAAGAAACAACAATGCCGTTAAAAAGTAGCCTATATGAAACGGTTTTTTATCTCCGCCCTGCTTGCCAAGGCGCAGCGTTTTAGCCAAAAACCAAAACGTAAGCAACAGACAGGCGGCTATAATAAACCCTTTAGCAACATCCGGCACACTGCGGAACAACACATTTATCACCGAATTAAAGAAATCCCCCATCAGGCTGATCATAGGCTTCAGTCTCCCTCTTATGTAATGAGTTTAAACAAAAAATCCGGAAATGTCAAGCACCTGCAAGCGGAAGTTTTCCTAAGAGATTCAGCACTTCCGGCATAATGTCTTTGCCCTCTATTATACCAAGCCCGCCGCTTGATACAGCCGTTTCGTTAAACTCGGCAACTCTGTCGGTGCGGATTCCGGCTCCGCAAAACAAAACGGGCACCGGATCCGCCGAGTGAGCCTTTAAAGCACTTGGGGTCGTGTGGTCTGCAGTTATAACCAGCAATGTGTCTTCCGGCAGTTTCAAGAGCGTGTTAGCTGCTTTATCGCATTTTTCTATAAACTCCTTTTTGCCCATGTAATTACCATCTTCGGCCAGGCTGTCGGCGGCCTTTACATGAACAAACACAAAGTCGTATTTAACCAGCATTTCAACAGCGGTTTTAAACTTTGCTTCAACATCCGAATCCGGCAGCGCCGTTGCACCGGGCACATCTATAATATCCATGCCAAGAAACGCACCTATGCCTTTATACAGTCCGCCGCCTGCAATACAGCAAGCACTCATACCATATTTGTCTTTAAAGGCCGGCAGGCTTGGATAGACGCCCGCACCGCGCAGCAACAGAAAATTAGCCGGAAGCTTTCCGTTGGAAACGCGTTTTTTATTAGCCGGGTGGCTGCTTAAAACTTCATTAGACTGTTTCAAAAACTTATTCAGCACCGCAGCCGTAAAATGTGCCTCAGGGCTTGAATTTAACGGTTTAACCGCATAAACAGGCTTGCCTTCCTCGTGAGGGTCACTGTCGGACACCGCACTGGAGAGCCCTTCTCCGCGCATAACTACGCCCGCCCTGTGCGCCGTACCGGCAAGCACAATAAACTCTATACCGTCAATTTTTATACCGTTCAGCGCCTTGGCAAGCTCAGTTACATCCGTTATTCTGCCTGCCCGCCTGTCGGTTATATTCCACTTATCGTCTACGGTTGCAAAATTGCCCCTAAAGGCAATATCCCCGGACTGCAGCCTAAGCCCAAGCCCCGCAACCTCAATCGGTCCCCTGCCGGTATAATACTTTTCCATTGGATAACCAAAAATAGACATATGCGCCACATCACTGCCGGGTCTGATACCTCTGCCCATAGTATGCATCAACCCGCATATGCCGTTTGCAGCCAGCCTGTCCAGATTGGGAGTTGCGGCAGCTTCAAGCGGGGTTTTATTCCCCAGTTCTTTTACCGGCCGGTCACCCAGGCCGTCAAAGATAATTGTAATAACTTTACTTAACATATTTTATCCTTTGTTTCCGCATTTCATTTTTGCACCTATACTCATAAACTTTACAGGCAACAGGCTTGCCCCGCCAACCAGCGCACCGTCCAGCACCCCGCCTTTAAACAATTCCTCGGTGTTTTCGGGCGTAACGCTTCCGCCATACAACACCCTAACACCCGAGTACACAGGGTCGATTTCCGCCAGTTTGCTTTTTATGTATTTAACGGCACTTTCTGCCTGTTCTGCACTGGCATTTACGCCGGTGCCGATTGCCCAAACCGGCTCATATGCCACAATCAGCTCTGCACGATTATCCATGCCTTTAAGCGCTGTCTGCAACTGCCGGCTTAAAACACTCTCTGTTTCGCCTTTTTCACGCTGCTCAAGCGTTTCGCCTACGCATAAAACAATGCCCGGTTTCAAGTCAGCTGTCCCAAGTTCACAAATCCGCTCCATCTTTTCTTTTATCCGCTCGTTGGTTTCCAAAAAAACATGCCTGCGTTCGCTATGCCCAACAAGAAATGCCGTTGCTCCCGCATCTGTCAACTGAGTTACACTTAAGTCACCGGTAAAAGCACCGGAAACTGCATGGCTAACGTTTTGCGCGGCAACTACCACCTTGGTATCGGACAATTCTTTGGCAACGGTTTCAATCAGCGTTGCCGGAACTGCCAGCATATATCTCATATCAGCCCTTAAAAGATTTTTAAACTCGCGGCAGTAATTTACGGCCTCAGCCTTTGTCATGTTCATTTTCCAATTGCCTGCTAAGATACAACTCATCAATGACTCCTTCGTTGTCAAATATAAATTATAAAATATCAAATATCAATTGCCGGTTGCTTCGCTCCGGGTTTATATATTGTCTGCTAATACGTCAATCCCCGGAAGCTTGTCACCTTCAAGCAGTTGGAGCGTTGCTCCGCCGCCGGTTGATATATGTGTAATCTCATTATCAAGCTTGTTGTTTGAAATTGCTGCAGAACTGTCTCCGCCGGCAACCACCGTAACTCCTTTGCACTTGGCCATTGAAAACGCAATTGAGTTTGTACCGCTTGCAAACTTCTGAAATTCAAACACCCCCATCGGACCGTTCCACAATACCGTTTTGGCTTTTTGAATTTGCTTAGCATAAAGTTCGGCCGTTTTAGGACCGATATCCAATCCCATTTCAGACGGAGCAATTGCTCCGGTTCTAACAATTCTGCTGTCGGCCGCAAACGAAAACTCCTGTGCTACAACATTGTCAACCGGCAGTAATATCTTAACGCCGGCATTATCGGCTTTTTCCAACAGGAGTCTGGCCAGCTCAATTTTATCGGGCTCAATCATAGATTTACCTACCGCAAACCCTTTTGCCTTAACAAAGGTATATGCCATTGCGCCGCCAAGGAGAATTACGTCTGCCATGTTTATAAGGTTAGAAATCATTCCGATTTTATCTTTTACTTTTGCTCCGCCCAGAACAACCACAAACGGACGCTTAGGGGTGGTTAACAAACTGCCCAGTATTTCCAGCTCTCGGGATATAAGCAGCCCTGCACAGCTTGGCAGGTATTTTGCTATACCCGCAGTTGAAGCGTGTGCCCTATGAACTGTGCCGAATGCATCAGAGCAATAAATATCAGCAATGCTTGACAGCTTTCTTGCAAAGACAGGGTCATTTTCTTCTTCGCCCGCCTCAAATCTTACGTTTTCCATAAGCACAATGTCACCCGGCTGCATTCCTTTTACCAGCTTGTGCGTTTCGGTGCCAATAACGTCGGCCGACATTAAAATCGGACGCTTTAAAATTTTTCTCAGGCGCTCCGCAACCGGCTTAAGGCTATATTCCGCCACAACTTTTCCGTCAGGCCTGCCTAAATGCGAACACAGTATAATTTTAGCATTCTGCTCCAACAGATAGTTTATGGTCGGCAATGTTTGAGTAATCTTGTTGTCGTTTGTAACCTGCCCTTTAGAGTTTAGCGGAACATTAAAGTCCACCCTTACAAACACTCTTTTTCCGCTTACATCCATATCCTTAATAGATTTCTTTTTGTACATGATATATCTCCTTATTTTTATTCAATATTTATTTTTGTTTTTACAGTGCTTTTATTGCAATGTTTGTAAAGCCGTCTTTTATATCTCCAAGCGTGTTCAGCAGTGAGAAAAACGTGTTGTAATCAATTGTATCTTTGTTGTTGGTTTTGCATACGCTTAAGTTGTGCTTTGAAGCAAGCTTTTCGCCGGACACCTTTTCGCTAAGGTCAAACATGGCATGCAGTTTTGTGTCATCGTTCAACTTGCCCGCAGCCGCAAATTCAGATATTATTTCATAGCTTTTCTGTCCGGTTTGTATAACTAAGTCGCCCATTTTTTTAATATCGCTTAACTGGCTTTTTTGCAGCGCGCGCGGACTTGCGTCAAAACTTCTGGTCAGGTCAATAATTTTCAGACATGAGTTTAATACGGTATCGGCATCTGACACAGCGCTTAAATACGAGTTAATCATAAGTTTTTCTTCATCGTTTATCTTGTTGGTTAATTGCACCATGTTATTGGTGGTCATCTTAATCATTTTCTCAACGTTGGCAGCAGCCCGCTTAACCGTCTCATCACTGATATTATCCTTCAGCAAGAATTCAAGACTGGCATCCAGAAGCTTAACCTCATGCTCAACAATAACACAAATGCCCTTTTCAATTTGTTTCAGGGCAATAGTGGGAATCTTTAACATTTTGTCTTCAATGGTAAAAATTTCAAATATTGCGGATTTTGACTTTTTGTCCCTTACCGCCAGCCGCAACAGCTTTTCTATAGGTCCTACAAACGGCAGAAGTATAAGTGCGGTAATTACGTTCATTACAATGTTGGCCGTAACCAGAACAATGGTCGGGTCGGTTGTTGCCCAATAAAACATATTCAGCCACGGTGTCAGCATTAATAAACCAAATATTAAGGCAAGCAGCACCTTAAACGCCACGCTTAGCAGCATTAACCGTTTGCCGTTTGTGCTAAGCTCCGCCACGTTAATTAAATAAGTCTGCAAAGCCGTACCAATGTTTGCGCCGATTATAAAAAACATTGCCGAGTAAATTGAAACTGCCGGCTCGCCCGTCATGCCGATTGTGGTTGCGGCAAGAGCCGTTATAATTACCATAGAACTGAACAGGCTTTGAATAATAATGGTTAATATCATGCCCGCAAGTATCAGTACAAACGGATTTGTTAATGTGCTTAAAAATTCAGGGACGCCCGGCATTGCGGCAATTGCACTGCTGCCTTTGCCCAGCAGCACTAAGCCCAAACACAAAATACCAATTGCATTAAACACCGTGGCCAGTTTTTTGTATTTCTGCTTCTTGGTAAATATTGCAATGGCCACTCCAATAATTATAAACAAGGTTAATATTTCAATTACCTTAACCGACCTGAACGATATAAGTATAATGGAAAGTGTTGAACCGATATTTGCACCAAGCACCATGCTGGTAGCCTGAAGCAGGGTTATCATACCAACATTAACAAGGCCCGTCATCATGGTAATTGATACCGTTGAACTTTGAAGTGCAACCGTTGAAGCCGTACCTACCGTAATTGCTTTAAATCTGTTATTGCTGAATCTAGCAAGCCCCTTTCTAAACGAAAAACCAAGCGAACCTTCTAAGCCGCTATTTAATAGCCTAAGACCATATAGCAATACTCCCAGGCCGGCTAATGCAGTTATAATATCATACATTAATTGCAAGCTGGTTTCGTCCCCTTTATTTGGCGCAAAAAAGCCTTGTTTAATAATACATTATATCTGTTCATATGTGCAACTGAATAGAGGCACATATCGGCACATTTGCACTATTTTAGTATATCTCTTAATGTATTTAAAATGTCATTTACATTATTCAGCTCAAACAGTTTCAGCCTGAACATTTTTGCCTCAGGTAAGCCCTTGGTATAATACATTAAATGCTTCTTCATTTCGGATACGGTTTTTGCTTCCGGAAAGTATTTTAGCAGTATCCGGTAATGTTCGGAAATAACGTTATACAAATCGGGCCGCTGCCCCCCCCATGCAAAATTTCATTAAAAATCCACGGTCTGCCGAGTGCGGCTCTGCCTATCATAACTCCCGCACAACCGGTTACTTCTTTTACCTTTATTAAATCATCCCTGCAGCAAACATCTCCGTTGGCAATAACCGGGATTTTAACTGCCCGCACTACCTTGGCTATTTCGTTCCAGTCGGCCCTGCCGCCGTACCCTTGCTGGCGGGTTCTGCCATGTACCGTAATGCTGCCGGCACCCGCCTGTTCACACATTTTTCCAAACTCCGCAGCGTTAATGGTATCGGCGGTTAAACCCAGCCTGAACTTTACCGTAACCGGCTTGTTTGTGTTTTTTGTACAGGCGGTAATTATTTTGTAAGCCAGTTCCGGATTTGCCATAAGCGCGCAGCCCTCGCCCTGTTTAAACACCTTGGGAACCGGGCAGCCCATATTAATATTTATTATATCAAACTTTTCTAAAAACGGATGACCTGCCGCCCGGCTAAAAGCTTCCGGATTAGAACCGAACAGCTGAACCTCTTTAGGGCTCTCGTTAGGTTCGGTAAAAAGCAGTTCATGTGTTGCCTTGCTGTTGTGCATTAATCCAAGCACGCTTACCATTTCGGTAGTGGTAAGACTTGCTCCAAAGCCGGCACACAAGCTGCGGAAAGCCACATCGGTATATCCGGCCATTGGTGCTAAGCATACAAAAAGAAGAGGTGCTCCGCACCCCTTCCTTTTAATTCTGCCCTCTAACAAACTATTTGTTAACAGCTTCTTTAAGTCCTTTTCCGGCCTTAAATGCAGGAACATTGCAAGCTGCAATCTTAACCGGCTTCTGGGTAAGCGGGTTGATTCCGTTGCGTGCAGCACGCTTTCTGGATACAAACTTACCAAAGCCTGTAAGAACAACTTCGCCGCCTTTAGCCAGAGTCTTTTCAATTACAGCCAAAGCTGCGTTGATTACGTCTCCTGCATCCTTTTGAGATACTTGTGCCTCAGCAGCTACTGCAGCCACGAATTCTTGTTTGTTCATAATTTTTCTCCTTTTTATTTTTGTTTGCCTTAATTCTAGCACTTTTGTATGGAAAAGTTAAGTAAAAAAAGGCATTTTTTCAAAAATTTATTGTATTTTGCCCTAAATTATGCGTTTTAGCTGTGCACTGCACTTAAAACTTGGTATATAAGCGCCCTTCAGCCGTGTTTTTTGTCCGGTCAGCGGGTTGTATCCGTTGCGCTCTGAAAGGTGTTTTGTGTAAAACCTGCCAAATCCCATAACCTTTACTTCTTCTCCGGACTTTAGCGCCTGCCCAATGATATCAGTAAACGCCTTCAGCATTTGGGCACAATCTTTTTGTGTAAGGTTGCTTCTTTTAGAAACCTGCTTAATGAGTTCTTGTCTGTTCATTTTGTTCTCCTTTTTTGTTTATTAAAATTGTTAACTTTTTTACGTTTTTTAAACATTTCTAAAAAGTCTTCCGCGCCGCCGGTCAGATACAACACTCCGCCAAAAACCAAAGCAGCAGACAGAACAATTACCGGCAGACTTACATATGTGTTTATGCCGGCAAGCCCCCATTTAAGCAACGCTGCAACGCCTGCCATTACCGCACCTGAAAAAACAAGCGGCAGAAGGCTTGTTTTTACAGACAATTTAAGCTTAACGTGTTTTAATATAAACCATAAGTTTATAACTACAGCCACAAAAAAGCAAACCAGATTTGCAATTGCGGCACCGTAAATGTTAATTCCCGGCAAAGATATCAGCATAAAGCTTAACGCCAGTTTAATTACACCTGCTGCGCTCAACGCGCATACAGGCACCATTGTTTTGCCTATGCCCTGAAGTGCAGAAGTAAAAATCTGTAACATAGCCATGAGCAGCACACTTGCACTGCCGATTTGAAGCAAAACAGCAGCAACGGCCGGTTCGTTTATCGACCCCGGACTTAAGCTGCCGGCGTATAAAAAAGCCAGAATGTCGTCTGTAAGTAAAACAAAACCAATCACACACGGCACAGAAATAATCAGCGAGACCCTGACAGCCTTATTTACCTTTTCAGAAGCCGATTTATACCCCATAATCTTACTGCCGGCAACTGCCGGAACTAAGGCCGTGGCTACCGCCAGACTTAATACTACCGGCAGGTTAACAACCGAATTAACCACGCCCGAATGCAGCCCGTAAAGAATTGTTGCTTGTTCGGCAGTGTAGTTTATACTTTTTAAAGTATTTACTATAACCAGACTGTCTATTAAAAGTATCAGGGGTAAAATACCGGAAGCCAGCACAATTGGAGCGGTAGTTTTTAATATTTGACCGGCCAGCTGTTTGTTTGTAACATTACCGGGCTTGCCTTGCTTAAGCCTTAGCTTTTTGCGGGTGGAAAAATAGACCGAAAGCATATAAACCACCGCCACCGCTTCGCTAAGCATTACACCGAGCACAGCTCCAAACACGCCCCAGATATATGCCAAACTTAAACCCAGCACCAGCTTAAACAGCTGCTCTGCCACCTGACTGATTGCTGTCGGGCTCATTTTGGATAAGCCTTGAAAATAACCTCTGAAGCAGGATAAAACCGCTACAAGCGGCACGGCAGGCGCAATTGCCTTAAAACCCGCTGCAGCCATAGCGTTGCCTTGCCACGCCGCAAACAAATCGGCCCCCAAAAATATAATAAGTCCGCAGACAAGCCCAATGCCGGAAAACAATATCAGGCTCAGGTGCAGGATTCTGCCGGCCTCACTCACCTCTCCGGCCGCCGCGCGTTCTGAAATAAGCTTAGATAATGCCGTTGGCACTCCGCTGCCGGATAAAATTAAAAGCAGCGAATATAATGGGAAAACCAGCTGGTATACTCCAAGCCCCTCAGTGCCTAACACATGAGTAAGCGGAATGCGATATACAGCCCCTATCAGCTTTGCAACAAGCCCGCCTGCCGCCAATACCGCAGCACCCAGCATAAACGAGTTTGTTTTCATTAGTTTTCCAGGTGTTTGGATAAAAACTGAGCCATTGTTTGTGCCAGTTTAATCTCACCGTCACCAAATTTGGCATTACCCTGAAACTGACAGACAACAACAGCACCAAAGCAGTCTCCGTTTGCCAGAATCGGACATATGACAAGGCTTGCATAAGCTGGGTTTTCGTCACGCTTAATGGCTATCAGTTTTGCTCCGTCGGCTTTGTTCAGCAAAACAGTTTTCCGGTTTGAAATGGCTTCTTCTAAAGCATTACTTATGGTAAACCCCATGTAATCACGTTTTTTATCACCGGAGCTTGCCACAATTTTGTCCATATCCGCTACCATAGCATTAAGTTCGGTGGCCAGGTGTATTGCTTCGGTTATCTGTAATCCAAAATCTTCAATTTCGGCTATTGCGGAGTGCTTTTTAAAAACCATTGAGCCATTACTGTCAACAAAAATCTCAAGCGGAGTACCCGTGCGTATTCTCAAATTTTTTCTTATTTCCTTGGGCACCACTATTCTGCCCAGTTCGTCAACACGGCGTATTACTCCGGTAGCCTTCATCCCGCTTATTCCCCTTTTGTTAATCTGCATATAGTTTTACACCAAAGGACAAAAGTATTCGGGGAATCTTTTAAAACAAAAATCACCCCGAAGGGTGATTTTTTACTTCATCATTCTTGCCAAGGTCGGATAACCGTCTGTGCCGCCGGTCATAGTCCATGTTCCGGCAAAGCTGAATCCTCGGTCGGCAAATGTGGCAAACTGCTTACATTGCGCATCGTTTCTCAGCCCGTCGTTTGGAGTATCAAGCTGAATTCCAAACAGATGGTATGAAGTATTCTGCCGTATTGCACTGCCCGCACGTTCCTGGTTGATAATACTGTTAAGCACAAATCCGCCAATCTTACCACGGATATCACCGTCGCCTGATTTCATATCCAACACCATTACTGCATGCGTCCAGCTTTTACGGATTTCACTTGATGTTTCGTAATATGCCGTTCCGGCGCCTCCCGGAGCGTTAAACCTGACTCCCGCATAACAATACGTTATGTTTGCGGTACTTATGTTGTTGCCCATATTGTCGCTTGTACCGGCAACAATACCGCCAAATCCGCCCATCACCTTGCCGCTAAGCGTAACAAGTGTAAAGCAGTTTGTAATTATGCCGCGGTAATGGTATCCTACAAGTCCGCCAACAAGGTCACCGTTTACGGTTCCGCTTGCAATTCCGCATTCTTCCATGCTGCTGCTTCCGTTAGGCCCTTCGTTGTAGCCTATCAGTCCGCCCGCAGTTTTGCCGGAAATACCGCCCGCTGCCTGACTGTACAGTATTCTTGCATTTGCCTGGTTTTTACCAACAAGTCCGCCCGCAAAAGTCTCGCTGCTGATGTTAAGCTGAACTATGCTGCCCATACCCTTGCTTGAAACAACTCTGCCGTAGTTTTCGCCCACTACTCCGCCGCCGTTTACATTAGCGGTGCCGGATATGTTTATGCTGCCGCTGAAGCCTGCAAATCTAACATCTCCGTTGTTAAGTCCTGCAATTCCGCCAACGTTCCACAGCTTGCCTGCAGCCGAGCCGCCGGACAATGCTAGGTTACTGTTGTTGGTAGTTATATCGCCTGCGCCGGATGTGGTTACGGTGCCGCCTGTGTCAAGTCTTCCAACAATAGCGCCAAGGTTAACATCGTGGTTGTCGGTAGCGTTAGTGTTTATGTTAATGCGTCCGTTGTTTACTCCTGCTGCACCAATTGCGGAGCAATCTACCAGGGTGCCGCGAGACAGTCCAACAACTGCGCCAATGTTTACGCCGCTTACTCCCGCACTATGCTTAATGCCAAGGTCGTTTGTAATGTTTACTCCAACCAAAGTAATGCCCGTAAGTGTTGCTGTTTCACTGATAACTCCAAACAATCCTGTGTCAAGCCAGCACCAGCCTATTTTAAGGTTTTGGATTTCCCAATACTTACCGTTGCCTTGTTTTTCAACAATAATGTTTCCGGTAAACGGAGCATCTCTGGTACCGATAGGCTCCCATGATTCAAAGCCGCTTAGGTCAATATGATTAGCTATTGTAAAGTTGCCGTCCAACCTGTCACGGATGTTGTTAAAGCCGGCCGCATCATTAATAGTGCTGTAAAAATCTTCATCCGGGTCCCAAACGCCGTCAGGCACTCTGGATTTGCTGAAAACCAGGGTTGGCATACCATTGTTAACCTGTGCGTTTATGCTCCAGACGTCAACAAAGTTCCATGCTACCGGTAAATTTCCATGAGCTGCGGTATAAGTTTTGAAGTGCTCTTTAGACTGAAGTTCTGAGAGCAAGCTGGCAACCGTGCCTACAAAGCCGCTGCCCGCATCCGGCACGCCGCCAACACCGTTAAGCGCCGGATTGTTTGCCAGCAGGTAATAGTTTCCGTAAATACGGTTTACATTTTCTTCTTCGGTGCCAATGTCTGTATTACGGCCAATAATTGCGCCGCTGAAAGCGCCTTGCCCGTCAATGCTTAATGCGGTATAACAGTTTATTACATTAGCTTTAAAGGTATCACTGTTGGGAGCTATTACATACACGTTAAGCCCAACAATTCCGCCGGTAACGGCACTTGTGCTTATGCCGTTAACAGCGCCTGTTGCATAACAGTTTACAATCAGGCTGCCGCGGTTTTCACCGGCAATTGCACCAACATTTTCCTTTCCTGTTACGGTAAGGTTAGTGCTGACACGGCTGATTCTTGCAACCTCGCTGACTGACTCTAATGCTCCAACCGCTCCGCCTACACTAGACGATGCAAAGGTTGATTCCACCTTGCCGTTTACGCCGCCCGTAACACGAACCATTTCAACCGTACCCTGGTTTATTCCCGCAATAGAACCGGCTGTTTGATAACCTCCGGAAACAGTTACATTGTTAATATCAAAGTTTTTAACAACGCCGCCCTTTGCAATTTTAGCAAACAGCCCCGCATTTGTTATAACAACAGGAGTCTCAGGGAAACCGGTTTCGCCGGCTGCTCCCGTAGGTTCTGTAATTTTAAGGTTGTGGAATTTAAAACCATTGCCGTCAAACACGCCGGAGAATCCGATAGGGTCTCCGTTTCCAACCGGCACAAACTGATTCGGGTTTTGATCGGCCAGATTAATATCGTTTAGCATAATATAGTTTTTGTCCAGTCCGCGGGCTGCACTGCCTATGTCCGTCATATCGCCGTAATAGCGTATAACAAACGGATAGTCCTCGCTGCCGTCACCGATTATAACCGTACAGGTTTGTCCGTTAAACTTGTTGTTGCTGCTTTTTAATGTAATAACCGCTGTTCCGCCGGCTTTAGTAAAAAATCTGCCGTCCGCCTGCTTTTCTAAAAGCGGTGAAACAGTAGCCAGTTCAAACGTTGTACCGGCCTTTAAATTACCGCTGACTACTTCAACCGTTACATACTCTAATGTGTTTACATAAACAATTGTGTTTCTGATTGATAAATTCTCTTCGTTCTGAAGCATATAATAAGTTGTAAGCCCAATACTAAGGCCTACCAGAATAACCACCAGAAATATCAAAAACCGCTTTAAAACCATATCTTTTAACCCCTAACGTATTTTGTCTGTATGTATTATAAATCTAAATAAGGGAAAAGTCAATACTAATTTTCAATTATTAATTATCAAATATAAATTATAAATTGCAGGCCGCTTACGCTCCACAAGTCTACAAAACACAATTAATCCGTCATTATTAAGTATTAAGTGTTAAGTATTAAATGCAAAAGAGCGCATATGTTAATATGCCGCTCTTTAATGGTTTTTATGATTGCCAGGCCAAAACTACCTTGCCTGCAGCCAGTTTCCAATATGCACTCTCTGTGACATATGATGCCGACCGATAGTCTGCAAGCGAACGGTAATATATTGTTTGCTCCGTCTCTTCACCCGCCGCCAGACGCACATATTTGCCGGAAACAAGAATGTATCTGTGCCCATCATCGCTACCATTTGATGCAATGTCATGGTCTGCACTATCAAGATAGTAGTAGCTTGTTGAGTTTACATATGGCGTAGGCGCCACAGCATTTCCGCCTGAGTCCATGTATACATTAGCATCAATATCAAATGTGCCAGTACCCCACTTAAACACTGTTTTGCTAAAGCCATTCGGCACCGCTGTCGGTACCACCGTTATAACGGTAGCGCCTGATGCTGTATAATTGCTGCTTGGCGAGCCGCCCTCAATTACCGCGCCGTTCAATCCCGTTGCTATATCACCATAGCCTCTTGTACCTGTCGTGTCTAAGGTGCCGGTAGACTCGGTAAAGCCCGGCAAAGTGTCAAAGTTTGAGAGCCTTGTAACTATATTGGCATTACCAAACACTTCGGCCATATATGAGTTGCTTCCAAGATACCCCACAAAAGCGCCTGCGTTTCTGGCTGTCATATCTTCTCCGCAGCCATAACTTACACTGTCCGTATTGCCCAGTAAACTATAGCAATAGGTGATTCTGCCGTTTACAAACTCAGTGCCGGTCTGGTCACGCGCACCGGTTACCATGCCAACCAAACCGCCAACATTATAGCCGCCAGACACATTAACACCGTCACCGCTTACATAACTTTCGCTCAGATTACCCTCTAAAAGCCCAACCAATCCGCCGATATTGTATGTTTCATAGCAATAACCTGCTGGAAACCACAAAAGATGTCTGCCTTCAACCTTGCCAAACAGGTTGGCCGACTTGGAAACCGATGGAGTGCCTAACTGCCCCGGCGCCGTTGCAACAACCTTGCCGGCAATACCGCCAACGTTTCTTGCTCCGTACACATTTGCATTGTTTGTACAGTTGTTTATGTTGCCTATGCCGGAGTTTAGCCCCGCAATGCCTCCAACATTACTGATTCCATGCACCTCGGCCCCTGTTGTTTTACTCCAGCTAATACTTCCTGCATTGTCCCCCGCAATTCCGCCAACATTGTTTGCGGTAGTTATATCAAACGGCGGGAATAGAGGATTAGTCAGCGGTTTATTAACCGTTCCTTTAAACTCTACTTCCGTAATATTGCTGAGGGTAGAGTTGACCCCCACAATTCCACCGATGTTACTGTTGTATCCTTTAATAACATCATGGCCGTTTTTACCACTGATATACACGGCGTTTACTGCCGCGTCAGACCTGAGCCACTTAATATCGCCCCCGTTAACTCCGGCCACTCCGCCAACAGACGAGTATCCGTATACAACAGTAGCTGCATCTGCAACTATCGCGTATGAGCCTGTTGTGTGGCTTATTGTGTTTGTTGTGAGTTTGGAAGCACCAACTATTCCGCCCACTTCTTTAAGTGTATCAGGTATGTCGGTTCCTTTCTGTGTTGATATGTAGTTTATCTTGGCGTTTTGCACAATTGGTTTGGATATTGTATTAAGTCCGCTCAATATACCGGCAACGCCGCCAACAGAACTCCCTCCGTCAACATAGCAGTTAACCAATGTTGGGCTCGTTATTTTTCCGCCTTGCTCCACATTGCCGGCAATGCCGCCAATTTTGTCTCCGCTGGCATATACCACACTGTTTTTGGCTTCTACGATGTCAATAACGGAGTCAATATCACCGCGCATATTTCCAACCAGTAAGCCAACGGCATTTTTACCGTATGAAACACTGTTAACCAGGTTCAGGTTTTTAATGCTGCTGATGCCAGTTTGGCCACCGGCTGTTGCGCCAAACAGACCGCCCATTTCTTCATTGCCCAAAACGGCCAGGTTCAGCAATGTCTTGCCGTTGCCGTTAAGAATAATTCGGTCACCGTTTTTGCTGTCTTGGTTAATTGGCGCAAACAGGTGTCCGGCAAAATTAATATCGTTGTTTATGACAGCATCTAAAACCGATGCACCATGCTTGTTTATATAATTTGCGTATTTAACAAACTCTTTTTTTGTTGCAATTTCAACAACTAATGAAGTAATGTAGGTGCCTTGCAGGAATGTGTCCGACACATCTATATCGGAGGCCTTTTTCTCAAAAGCCAGCAGACGAGGCGCCAGCACCTTAATTGCACTCTCTAAACCGTTGGCTGTAGAATCCGGCATCATGCCCCAGATAGTGCCAAACACCGGCAGCAACTCTTTTCCTTCGGTTTTCACTATCAGACTTTCGTATGTAGTGATTGATTCTAATTCAGATGCCTTGCGAACTCTTTTTGTCTGACCGCTTCCGTTAAGGATTAAAGTAATTGCATCTGAAACAATATAACAGTCTTCTATCATTCCGTCGTTAGTCCTGACAAATCCTTTAGCTGCCGGTCCGCTCTCAACCATACATTCCGTTACGCTGCTCCCTGCAGTTAGTGTTTCGCTTGCAAGCGCATAATGTGACGTGTTTGATTCGCTGATAATTCCCAGTTGATGTACCTTTCCGGTAATATTAGTAAACAATGCCTGTGTCAGTCCGCTTACCGTATGACCGTTGCCAAGCAAGGTTCCGCTAAAGTTAGGGCTGGTTAAGCCATACCCGGCTACATTAACATCAGTTTCAAGGCTGAAGTGTTTGCCTGTGCCCGAGTTGTTTACCATCCATTCAAACTGACCGCTGCTTCTTATAAGGTATGGCTTGTCGGGGTCTCCGTTGCCTGTAGCTACTGCAGCTCGTGGTTCTATTCCGGTGGAAGTGTTTATTGTATCCACATCCGGGATATATGGCCAGCCCTCGTTAATGCTGTTATCCGCTTTAAACCAGCTGATTCTTACTCCGCCGGAGTCTTCACTTATATTTTTCCTCTGCACATCCGGAGTTATGCCTGCCGCATCAGTTTGGCCGCTGCCAAGCCGGCTGTCATAGCTTACATTGCTGCCCGAAAGAAGCGTTACAGAGCCGGCTGCTCCGCCAAAGCTGCCAAGGCTGCCGGTAGCCCCGGCTTTTTTGCTTATATCAGATACGGCATATGAGTTGTATGCTCTTGCAGCAAAGTCTACCTCGTTTCCGGTAAAGCCGCCGGCATTAGATTTGTTTACCGGCAAAACTTCGGTTGTGTTGTCGGTTATACTGCCAAAGTGATACGTGCCGTTGTAGCTTGCAAAACTGCCGCCTTTAGTAACTCCCGCAAATCCGCCTATGTTGGCAGCACTGTTGCCGCCAACAGTAATGCTTACGCGGGATGCACTGTTTATAATCTGCCCGTGGTTTTCTGCCGCAAAACCGCCGGCATTTATAGCGGAGTCTGCTGCCGCGGCAGCAACTTTGTAATCGCTCAGCACATTTATATTGCCTTCAACCGATGTGCTTGCAACAATGCTATACCTGCCAATACGGTTAGCAAGTCCGCCAACGTTTAACGTCTCCCGGGTTGAACGGAAGTCTATATCAATGCCCGTTACCGTTACGCCTGTTACAAAAGCCGCATTTGCCTTCTGGGTTAACGTAATGTTGTTTTCGTCAGCAAATCCGCCTATGCTGTCAAACACACCCAGCTTACCTGCAGATTGCAGGCCGGAACCTGCCCAAATGCTTGCGTACGGCTTGGCAGCAAGCGTGTATCCGTTGCCGTTAAAGAACCCGCCAAAACTTATATTTGCAGACTGGAGCATATCAACCGGAATTGCAGTCTCATCGGCATTTGTGGTCTGGATGTAGTACTGCTTATCGGCTTTGCCTATCATCCCTGCAAATGTGGTGCCGCTTTCGGCGGGGCTTATGCCAATAGGATTAACCTTTGTGCCATGGCCGCTTGTGGTTGCTCCAAGATTAGCGTTTACTTTGTTTGTAAAAATTTGCGAGAACTCCACATTCGGAGTGATTTCAAACATGAAAACTGTGGTTTCAGCTTTAACCTCAGGCACGTAATATGCCGTTTTAACGCCCTCGGAATCCTGTTTTGTGTTGCTGTTAGCCTTTCTCCATTGCATACCGTTTTGTCCAAAATTGCCGGAGCTGTTTAAAAATTCGCCCGACAACCTGTCTTCCACAAAAAATCTGGTTTCCTTGGCCAGCTCATTGTGACAACTGGTTCCGATAAGAGCCATATAGGTGTCATAATACACGCTTGCGTAATCTATAGATACTTTAGACAACGGTGAACTTGTAAACGCATCTACCTTACCGGCCGCACTTTCTTTTACTCCAAACAAACTGAAGTTTCTAATACTTACAATGCTTATGCTGTACATAATGTTGAAGTCCTCGGTTCCATAAAGCTTGCTGTCGCTTTTAAACTCTCCCACAAAGCCGCCAACCTGTGTATATGTTCCACCGTCAAGCCCGGTGGCTAAACCAGAGTCTAATGTAATATTACCTGCCGCCATGCTGTCTCCAATAAAGGTGCCGCTACTAACGAAACCGGCAAAGCCGCCAACTCTAAACTCGCTGCTGTTGGTCATTTGTTTAACTATGTTTATACTAATGCTGCCGCCTGCATATGAGTTTGTTATATGTGAGGAAATTATTTCTCCTGCAAAACCACCGATGCCGGCACTTGGAATTTCGTTCTGCAGCAGCCCGAACTCATCGTCAATTATGTTTACATCCGTATGCGTGTATTTAAACTCGCTTCCGGAAGTTTCTCCAACCAATCCGCCAAGTTTAACGCCGCATACAAATCCGGTTGCATCAATTTTTCCGCTTGCATATACGCCTTTAACGTTGTAAAGTTCAAGATACCCTGCCAAAACTCCCGCTGAGGCCGGTGTTGTGTCCATGCGCACATTGCCGTCGGGTTCAGATGAAATAAGCTCTATGTCCGCACCAACAATAATATTGTTAATATAATAAAGTTTTTCGGTTCCGTTTGCGTTTAAAGCGCCCTTTTGCGCATGCCCAACAAGCCCGCCCGCAAAAGCCGCGTTTGTTGTAATTTTTGCATCAATTAATATGTTTGAAAATTTGGTGTTTTTGGCTTTTCCGACCAACGCACCAACGTATGTGTTTTCGTTTTTATTGAAGTTGGCCGAAATTTTAACGTTTTTAAGCTGTATGTTGCTGATTTTAGCATTTTTGGTTGCGCCAAACAGCCCGTTGTAGAAACTAAACGACTTGTCTATTGTCATGCCGCTGATTGTATATGCAGTACCCGTTCCGCCGGCAGTGGACGGCGGCATCGACTCCAGTGTGCCGGTAAACGGATAATATACATCTCCAAGCGGTGTCCAGCCGCCTTTCAGCTCAATGTCTCTCGTCAGTCTATAAGTCTTATCCATGTGCCAATATATTTGCCGCAAGTCAGTTTCATCTCTAACCTCTATCTCGCTTGTAGCAGCCCTTAAATCAATTACAGGAAACTTTTCCGGCCCGGTTATATTATATGTAAGCCTGTCCCAGCCTCCAAACACTTTTTGTTTTGCGGTTAATGCAGTAGACGAGGTGCCCTGCATAGCCATGAACTCTGCAGGAGTCATTTCCTTGGCCGCTTTTAATATGTCTGCAACACCGGCCGTACCAATTGCCTTAAGCTCAATTGTCTGCCCCGCTGTTAATGCGGGAAGCACCCCGCCAACAGTTGGCAGAGCGTATATCTCGCTTACAAAGAAGTTGGTTGCGCTGGCATCATTGTGAGCCGAAAGCAGCAGTTTTTCATCAGAAATATCACCAACAAGCCCGCCGATTTTCGGGCTGAAGCCGTCTGCCATTGTTTTGTAGTAGTTAAAGTCCAGATAACTCCAGTTGTTCATTGCAACCGCAAAATTTATAATGGACAAGGTTTTAAAAGTTTCCTCATTAACCGGTGTTGGATCACCGTCTTTAAAGTACTCATAATCGTCTTTTAAAATCTGTTCATATGGGTTTACTATAATCTTTTTAACTACCAGGTCAATAAAATCGTATATGGCACCAACCAGACCGCCCACAGACGGGTCAACCGGACCGGCACGCACCGAGCCAGTTGTATAAACGGATTTCAGGTCTCCGCCTGTCATAACACCAACAATACCGCCCGCAACATTAGCACCGGTGTTGTATACGTGCACACGTGAATAGCTTTTTTCAATCATTCCGGATATTTTTGTTCCGCTTTTCAGCCCGTAACTATATCCAACCAGACCGCCAACCGCAAACGGCGTGCCCTGGAAGTAGTTGCGTGCTATACCCTCGGCCGCCATCACTCCCCATTCGGCATTGTCAACTTCGTTCTGAGTTAACGTGAAGGCATCGTTTTCATATGTTACGCTGGCAAAACTAATTATTCCGCGGTTTTCGGCCGCAATTCCGCCGGCAAACTGCAGGCTTTTTATGTACCCGCCGTCACCTGCTATTTTATATAAGTTTGCAGCATATGTCTCAGCCCCAATCAGCCCGAACAGACCGCCCGCATTTTCACCTATTACCTTGCTTGACCCAAATCCGGTTATATGACTAACCAGACTGCTTTTTGCATCTTTCAAATTTTCTTTGTCATCACCGGAATGCTTAGCCAGGTCCACAATTCCAAACACTCCGCCTACGTAATTAAGCCTGTTATGAGCGTGCCTTTCGTCACTTGCATGTACTCTCTCAGAAACCCACTTGGCCTCTTCCCATTCTATCCATTTCCACTTGTCCTCTTCCCATTCTATCCATTCCTCACCATCCCATTCGCCTTTTTGCCACTCGCCTTTTTGCCACTTGACATCTGTTGATATTTCAAAAAAGTTATACAAGTCGTCGGCATACAAACTTGCGCCCGTTACACCGTCCTGCTGACTAAATACCGCACTAACCGACAGGTTGCTGTTTATGTTTATTGCGCGCGACATTCCTGTAACAAGCCCGGCAACACCGCCCACAATATTTTGCCCTACAACAATATTGTTGCCGCTTACGCTTATGTTTATCAGGTTACTGTTTTCCACCCTGCCCGCAAGCGCACCAACATATGTGGTGTTGCCGGCCAAAATTTCGCTGACTGTTATGTTCAGGTTAGACACATTTGCCACAGGTGCATCAACCCTGTTCAGGCGGCTGATATCGTTATAACGGGGCGGCGTATAAACCGACTTAAACAACCCTGTGCTGTTTGTATCAACCCCAACTCTTATTGTTATTTCCAGGTTGTTTATACTTAAACCGTTGCCGTTAAAGTCACCCCAGAACTCGTATTTGGTTGTTTCCAGAACCGTTGCCGCACTGCCGTCGGCCGGACGATATAAGTCGTTCAGGTCAATATCTCTTATAAGCCTGTATGCACCTTTCATAATGCCATCATTTGCCGACTGGTCCTTTTCTGCAGCAATGTTTAAGCCGGCTGCATTATAAATAAGCCATGGGTCATAATCAACAATGACACGTCTGCCAAACGGGTCATTTTTTGCCCGGGTATTGTCAGTGCCGGTGCCTGTAACCTCAAATCTTTGTCCGTAATTTGAAGAATATTGATAAACCATCTGTCCCGTGCTTGGGTCTATATACGAATACTCAAGCCTAAGCTCACGGCTTGGATTAGCAATCATGTTTGGGGCTACAAGCTGAATATACGAAGACGTGCCGGCTCCTACGGACGAGCCGATGCGGAAGTACGAATTGGTACTGTTTGGAATAACCCATACTCCCGAAAACTCATGCCAAGCGCCAGCCAGATTACGAGACAGCCCATACCCGCTAAACACATCGGGTTGGGTAAATTCATAAGATGAAATTTCACGTGCAGGGTCAATATTTTTTCCTGCCACGGTAAAATTGCCAAGCAGATAAAAACAATCATTTACGCCGGTGGGGTTAAAGTTGTTGCTCGGGTTAAGCACATCTGCTTCGGTTCCGATAAACGGCGTATGTGCACTAAGGCTTTCCAGCAGCTTAGAAATTGAAAAGCTTCTGTTTATTACTCCGTTCTCACGGTTTATAAAGGCAAATCCGCTGCTGCGGCTGTCGGACTCGATTTCCATGTTGGAATAGCAGTCCTCAATCGTTCCAAAGTTTTCGTACACAAAGCCTGCCGCACGGACGCTGGAAGCTATAAAACTGGCATGCTTCGCTTCATTGGTTGGCTCACGGCTGCCGGCATAACTCTGAATTATCTTAGCCATATTGTGATTAACGCCTACAAGCCCGGATGTACCAACATTACCGGTCTGGTTACTGCTGGCAGTGTTTTTAATTTCACCGTATGCATAATAGCACGCCGAAATATAACTGTAGTTTTGTGCTACCAGGCCCGCCACATTGCCGTAAGCCGTTATGTTTATGCCCTGAACACGCGAATGTGTAATCGTTCCCAAATTGACGCCAACCAATCCGCCTATATTGTGTGTGTCGTTTGCCCGGTTGGCAGCTTCAAGCGTGATGCCCGATATATCATCTCCCTTGAGGAGCCCATCCGAAATTACGGCACAGTTTGTAATTGTTCCGCGGTTTGTTCCGGCTATTACGCCAAAGTTGACGGTTGTGAGCGCAACTGCGTTTTGCCTTATGTCGGTTCCTTCCAGCCACATGGTAATGTTTTTAAGCAAGGTGTTTTCGTACACAACACTAAACAGGCCAAGGTTCTGCTCGTTGTTGGCATTTGAGTCGGTGCGGTTAAACACCCCTACCTCTGTTTCAAACAATATATTAAAGCCGTTTCCGTCAAGGCTGTTTATTGCTATATCCAGCGGCCGCCATTCGTTTGGCAGTTTTATGTCGTTCAACAGAATGTAATCCTGATATGGCAGCATTGCGCGCAGTTCGTTAACATTATATACAGGAATCGGACTGTCGGGAGAAGTATGCTGATAAAAGTTAAAGTTAAAGTATGTCATTGCTTCAAGCCTGACTCCCGCAAACGAATCATCTCGTAACGTAAGCTCTCCTTCTTCGTTGTAGTCATATATAACACTTAAGCGGACATTCTCCGAGTTGCTTATTCCGTTGGGTGAGTAATTGTAAATCCCAATATCATCTGCTCCGGAAATTTTACTCACGTGTGTAAGTCCGCCGTGTTGCGGCAATCCGTAAGTGAAATCGCCGTTAGAGTTCTGTCCGGTCCTGAATCCCCAATAGTTTAACTGTGTTCCGCCGGATAAACGGCCGCCGTTTATGCGAACAAACAGCTGCTCTATACTGTTGAGCACATCAATGTTAGTATCTGTATCTAAATTGTACCTTAACGAACTGGCTGCAAAAGACACTTCCATCGGGTAGCTTTTACCGCCCGCATATGCGGCGGAATAAACACCGCCGGACACGCCTTTTACGCCAAGGCTGTCAATTACAATATCCACTACCGTAAACGGTATTTCTACTGTATGATATCTGCGCTGTCCGTTTACAATCCGCTCTATGGTAGTTTCAACCACAAACTTGCTGCCAATATTGCCTTCCTGTACATAAATGACGTAGATTCGGCTGTTGTTCGGGTCCCGTGTCATTTCTATTCCACTGCCAGATTTTGCGCCTTCAATACTTGGGCTGCCCGGAACTAAGCTAACAGCTCCGCCGCGGGCATCAAAGCTAACCGTAAGGTTGTTGCCTATACTGGTGCCGTCCGCAATGTAGGCAGAGCCAAAACGGTTATACCCCGGATAGGTTACCGTAAGCTGCGGCATTGCATCTACCGCAAGCACCAACTGCTCGGTGCGCTCATGGTCGTGCCCAACTACACGTACGGTTACAGTAAAACTGGATGCCAGCGAGGTAGCGGAACGAATTACGGTACGAATATAAATAGAACCGTCAAACACCAAAATCGGATTGTCTTTGTCATCTAAACCATCTTTTGACCACAAATTGGTTATTTTTATTCCGTTTGGTATAATGGAAACACCTTCCTGATACATTCTGTACCGGAACTGGTCCTTTTCTATATACATAATACGCTGGTCAAACGAAATAACGTCACCCGCAGCCTGACTGCTGGTAATTTCAACATAATCAACATCGGCAAAGTATGGCGCAATATCAATCCTTAACAGCCCAAAGTCGCCTGCAACTATAGTGTTGCTTGGTATATAGCCCGCGCCCGGAATTTCATTTGCAACCACTCCGTTAGCATCTGTTACGGCATCCGCAAAGTGTACCATATCAAGCCTGTCAACACTCTGAGGTATAAATGTCAGTTCAAACATTCTCTTTATGGATTCGCCATTCCAGCTTTCTATAGAAACAATAATTATGTATGTAACCTGTTTAGTTATTTTTTTATCTATTAATGACAACTGTATGTTTGCACGGAGCTCTTCGCTGCCGCAAAAGAACTGTTTGTCAAACCAGTTTACACCAAGTATTCCGCCATATACGCCGTCTTTTTCTTCAAGCTTGACGGAACCGTCCCATATCTCTAACGTAAATTTATCGTCTTTCTTATCTGTTTTTGCCAGCAATGAAACGGTCTGGCTGTCTTTCGGCTCAATCACGGCCGAGTCCGGCGTAACCGCCAGGCTTGTTGCACCCTGACAAATTCGAAGCGTAAATTCTACTGTCTGCTCCGATATAAGTACATATGTAGGTTCAAGCGCGCCGAGTTTATCAAACCAACCCACCACGCACGGGGTTACACTAACTTCAATACCTTCTGTTTCGGCCTTTAAAGTGTTGAATATAAGCGGGCTGGATGCAGGCAGGTACACCACCTGTTTGTCATCCTCTTTTGTCCAGGACAATGGTCCGCTTGCGCCCATAACCTCAAAATAGGACTCATCTCCGTCTTCTACCGCAACACGCACGCCCGCACCAACACGCGTAGAAGAATTTGTAAATTGTGCTACAAGCGTATGCTGACTGCCGTACTTAATGTTAAGATAATTGTCTTTCTGTATTGTGTCGCCTGCAGGGTTCATGTCAACACTGCCCCACAGCTGGAACTTGCTGTAGCCTTCAATTACGCAGATTTCTAGCTCAAATTTAACGCTAAGATTTACTCTTGAAACAACTTCTATAACAACCGTGCCGGTTGCCAGCACATTTAACCGGACGTTGTCTAAACTTACGCTTTGATGCACCGCAACAATGTTACTGTTGCTGCTGGATACCCTGACATTTGCTTTGGCTTCTTCAGGGATAGTTTTGCAATTAATCAGGTCGGCAAGAGAGAAACTGGCATCCTTGACGTAAACCAGAACCACGCGGGCTTTTGCAGGATGCGGAACAGCAATTGCATTGTTTAACTCACCGCTATCGTTTAGCGGCTTTAAATCCTTTACATCTACAATAAATTGCTCTATTACCGGCTCTTTAAGCGCATTGCCGCCCTCTGTTAGCAGCTGAGGATAGGTTTCGGCTGTTGGAGGTATCCATACCGGCCTTAAGCTGTTAAAATCAAACCATACAAAGCTTGACTTTTTTCTCATATCCTCGTCTGAAAGCAGATAATATAGCGGCGCATAAATATCATCGGTTACAGGCGCTTTTATATACACATTGCTGTTGGTGCCGTTAACAAAACTACCGTCACCAACCGGGTCGGTAACCCCATCAATTGCAGCATAAATATTGCTAAGTGTCGGGACAAATCCAACTGCTTTACCAATAATTGCGCCAACGTTCAGTAAAGGTTGAACCGCAGGCAGCTTAAACACACAATCGGCATAACTATCATAAATATATAGCCACTGATCTTCATCAGACAACCCCACAAGCCCGCCTATGTTCATTTCGCTTAAGCCGCTCACCACACCAACATTCAGGCTGCTGAAACTATTGAAAATATGGTTTTCGGTATTATTCTCAAGAGTTATGCCTACAAGGCCGCCTGCATTTACTTCAGTGTTGCCTGTAAGAAAAATATCGCCCCAAAAACCGGTTGGAATAAAGTCTATCTGGCTTACAAAATAACTGATTGCGTAACTGTATTTAATTACTCCTACGCTCATAAACCCAACAAGCCCGCCTACATTGCCCGAAGCGCTAAGGTAAAAACCGTCTGCGCCGCGCTTGTTGTCGTCGTATGCTTTAAACGAGCAGTACTCCATACGCCCGTGGAACTGCATTCCTGCTATTCCGCCTACATTGTAAAAGCCGGAAACGCGCATACTTGCGTCCGAGTAGCTTATTGAGCCAAGGTTTTGCCCGGCAATTCCGCCTGCATGACTGCCGGTGCCGGCATTGGTGTTTTGCAGCCTTCCATCGGTTAAAGCGCCCGAAATACGTACAGAGGAGTCGTTATTTCCGACAATCCCATTAATTCCGGCAATTCCGCCAACGCTTGCCTTATTGCCGCTTACGGTAATACCACCAATTACAGTGTTGAAGGCCGCTGTCATACCGGGGTTTCCTATATCGCCCGTATTAATGCCCGCAATTCCGCCTATAAATGCCGGAGTGGTCCCGGTATTTATTTCGGTTGAAAGAATTGCAACGTCTGTGTTTATTACACCGGTATTAGCTCCTGATACCTTAGTCTGGTTAAGCCCGGCAATTCCTCCGAAATACAAAGAGCCCACGTATGTGCTTCCACCATTTGTGGTATTAAGTGTTACCTTTTTGATTATTACCGAAACATTGTTAAGGTTGGCCCGCATTTCGCCCGCAAGCCCGCCGATATATATTTCTGACAGACCGGATGAGCCTACATTAACATCTATGTGTTCTATAACAAACTCAATGTTTGTTATGGTTGCATAATTAAGCGAGTTTCCCAGATATCTGAATATACCGTAACGGGACAGGTACTCGTCCTGCGTGCCGCCAGCAGCGCTAAATATGTTTTGCATCCGGATGCCTGTTACGCGCTGAAGGTTGCCGAAGCCTCTTATTGTGCCGGTAAACGGTTGCGTGTTTGTTCCAATCGGAGTCCAGTTAGCCTCTCCCGACATATCTATTGATTTTCTTAGCTCGTAATGTTTGTCCATTGCCTTATTAATGTCTTTAAAGTCCTGAACCGTGTTTATCCTATATGGGTTTTCTTTGCTTCCGTTGCTTACTGTTATGTTCAGCCTAACCCAGCTGTGGGCATCGGTATTGGTTAATATATCATTCGTTAAACTGGTGGCGGTAACGTCTTCAACTCTTTTTAAAAGCCGGTCGGCGGCAACAACATAAACCTGGCTCTCGCCTGCCGAAATCGGATAAATTACCATCCTGCCGTTCTGGTTCTCAACTAATCTGATATAACTTGAAGTAGCGCCTGTTTTGCGCTCCCACACGTCATTGACCTTATCGTAAACCAGATAAAAAATTTGTTGGTTTGTGGCGCTGCTGGGCACAATTGTAGGAATTATAGTAAAATTATGGGTCTGATTTACCGGATATAAACCTTGACGCTCTTCAAAATATATTCCGTCATTCATATGATAGTTGTCTACCATCACATATGAAACCGGGGTTGAATGACGCAAAATTACCGAAATCTCCTGCGCAAAAACCCGGTTGTAGTCGCTAATTGTTACAACAAGTGTTGCCGTATACGTACCGGATAAGGATGCGTTTGGTACAATCTCAATCTTAACCTTGTCACCTACAACAACTCCCCCTGACGCACCTACCAGCCTTACATAGTTCTGACTTCCGCTAAAATGCCATACAGCACTGGAAGCTTTGGTTGTAGCAACGCTAGGAAAAACAGATACAGCAAGCTCGGCAACCGACAGCTCGGTGGTATAGGGGCTTCTTCCGCCCGTATCCATATACAACTGCACTTGTCTTGCAGATGTTTCTATACCGCTTACCGGCATATATACCACAATGGTAATATCCGGCAGGATGCGGCTGTCCGAAACTATGTCAAAATTTTCATCAACAATTTTAAAATACACGGTGGGCGTAACCACCACGCGGCCTGAACTGCGCGAAAATATCCAGGTAGTAGCCGGGCTTGAGTTAGAAATACTGGCAACGGCAGTTTCCGCATTGGTAAACGTAAAGCCGGTTACCGATGAGTCGAAAGGCGTAAACAAGTTTTGCAGCTGAATGTTTCTGGAACTTGATACATGAATTTCCTGCAACGTGCCTTCGGCAAGCGTTTTAGGTATTGTGTCTGCAACAACACTCCCCTGTCCGTCTGCAGGCCATATTTTTATGCCGTTTGCCTCCGGCACCGCAACAACCTCTATCTCAATGCGTTTAGAAAGCCCCGTGCTTGCCCAGAACGTGATAAAAGTTTTACCGGCTTTTTTAGGAACGATAAAAAACCTGCCGGCTTCATAAAGCTCGCCTGCAAGCGGCCCCGTATTTATATACGATTCTATATATGTAATCTCTTTGTCTACAATATCCGCTATTGAAGGGTCGTTTATGCTTACCCGGATGTCTCTGGTATCGGCGTTTATCGGCACAGGAGTAAAATCTATCTGTCTGTCCGGACCGGCGCCAAGCTGAAGCGCAATAGTATTTCCGGCCGAATTCAGACCGCTGGTAACATCAATTGTCTGCACACCATGCTTTAATAATACGGTTATCCTTCTTGTCAGGCTGCTGCTATACGGATTGTTTTCACGTGCAAAGGCATAAATCTCCAGCTCAATTTCCCCTGTTTTTGGGTCGGTGTGTGCCAGCCAAAGCTTAGTGTTTGAATCAAACGGCCGAACTATATCAAGGTTTACCGGCGTCTCTGCATTATTGCCCGCCCTAACAACAAAACTGCTTGTATCTCCGCTTATTACCCGTATTCCAAACCTTGTGTCATCGGCATTTGTTGGTGTAAGAACGGGAATAAGCAGCTGACCAAATGTGCCCGAAGACTGGTAATTTGCTACCGTATAAACCGTAATCTCCGGCTGTGAGTCGTGAGGGCTGTTAAAAACAATGCTTTCAGGCAGGTCAATTACCTTTACAGGTAATGACAGCGGCAAAAACTGCGGATTTATTACTCCCGCAACACAAACGCTGATGTTTAAGGTTGTTGATACAATCCCGGTACCGTACAGCTCTATGGTCTGGTTTGCCTGATTAATTGTATGCCATAGGCTTTTGCCCAACGCACCCGCAGAATCTGTTACAGATATGTCCAGTACTTCTCCGGCAGGGCCGTTAATTTGTAAAATGGCGTAGTTGGCACCCTGAACGCCGGAGTTTTTGGTTAATGTAAGCTCGGTTATAACCGGCTGGTGCTGGTCCAGCCTGGACAAGCTCACATTTGATGTTGTAAGCTTAGTGTAGGCACGTATTGTAAACAAAACTATTTTCATATCGGGCTTAGCTGCGCTTGTAGCAAAAGCCGTATGAACGCCTGGGGAAGAAAAAGTTATAGGCTGGCTGCTTGGATGATTGCTATAAGATGCTCCTGGTCCGTCTATTGTATACAACAAGCCGGTTTCGGAGGTGTCTATAGGACTGAACCCAAAATACGATGCCGGCATAACAACCGTTGGCTCCCCCACCGGCACTCCTACCGCGCCGGCGCTTTTTAAAAAGAAGTTGTCAATATCCTTTTTTACGGTTACGCGCACTATGTCTAAAATCTGGGATGAATCACGGCTGGTTACTCTTATAAACACGCTGTCTTCGGCTACAGTAGGCTTAATGGCGGTTATGGTTGCAACCGACTTGCCGTCAATGATTGTTGTATCGGTTACCGCCACTTTATCGGGCTGAGTGCTGGTAAAGTTGGCAAGGCGCGACAGGTGTCTTGCACCGCCGGTTATGTCTGCCGTAATGGTTGCCGACTTTAAGTTCTCGTTGTCTGCATTTATTTCCAGGGCAATTGTTTTTACACCGCCGGTTATCAAAATCTTTTCGCTTTGCGCAGATACAGAAAGCCCGTCCAGCGGGTTGCCGCAGCCGGCAAGCACCAGCACCGAACTAAGTATGCACAAACATATGTACAGCGCAAACTTTTTCAAACTTTTTTCCCCTTTAGCTTTAGTTTAAATATTATCCGTCTTTTTATTTAAAAATCTATATTCTTTCACTATTTTACCACACCTTTAATAGTACATAAATTTGCAAAAATAGTCAAACAAAAATCCCCCATACGGGGGATTTATTATTGCTGGCCACTAAAAACTTATATTGTCGCCCGTCCTTGACCCTTCACGCAAACTTACCGGAGTTACACCTATCAGGTATGGCATAGAGTTGCCGGGGATGACCTTGCCCCAAATATTGCCGGACCAGTCATAGAATGCCGCGGTATCACTTCCACCGCCAATGGTGGGGGAGCGCAAGCCGAGTACGTTGGAATTGGTAAAGAACGGCTGCGGTTCTAGTGTCTCAGGCCTTTCGATATCAGAATCTAAGTTGGTGGCATACTCGTGGCTGGCATCAATTATCGAGTCTCCGCCGCCGTGCGGTGCAAAAATAGCATAGTAATTGCTGTAGAAACCTATAGCATTGTCCATATTGCCGCCACCAAAGGTTAAGAATGAGAAATTGCCTACATACAGGTTTCGACGACTTGTGGGCAAACCTGTTTGCTCGTTTGAAAGCTTGTATATCTTTAGGTAGTTGTAACTATAGCAGGCTTCTATTCTCACTTCGACGTTTGTGTATCCGATTATAGTACCCAAAAACACCCTTGCTCTGTAGTAGTTACCTGCACTGTAGCTCCCTAAGTCGGTCACAACCGGATGGCTGTTGTCTACAACCAATTTGCCGCCATAGGTGTAACTGTCTGTTATTACTGTATTGGCTGCAGCAGTTCTGCCAACCAGCCCGCCAAGCTCTGCCCTTACATCAGTAGTGGCCAAGTCAAGCGGATTACCTCCGCCGCCGGAATATGAACCGGTTGGGGCAATGGTAATGTTGTCTTCGGCAAAGCACTGCGTAATTTTACTTCCGGCTTCCAATACTCCAACCAGGCCTCCTGCGGTTATCCCTTGCACTCTGCCGCCACTTCCGCCGTTGTTGTCACCAAGCGTAACCTGCTTAACCTTTGTGTATGACTTGGATATTGTTACTTTGCTACTATTGATTTCACCCTGGGCAGTAATTCCGCCGTACACAATTGGTGCGGTTGCGTGCGACCCGTTATGCTTATAATCAATCTCATCTGCGGTAAAGGTACAGCTCGTAAATTTTGCATTATTACCGCTGTATGTAGCCGCAATTCCTCCAAACACGTGCCGGGTTACCCCTGCTGTCACTGATGTGTTCAGGTTAAAGCTTGCTGCCGGCCTTACATTAAGGTTGCTTATCTTGCCCGCATTAGTTTTAAACAGCCCCCAATATGCAACGTTCGATTCCACTTTCGGCGAATATGTCAGGGTTACGGTCTTGCTGTTGCCTTCTAAAGTTCCGTAAAAACTGATGTCCGGGCTATTCGGTTCTAAAATATCTATATTGTTTGACAGCATAAATGAACTTGCGTAATATTTAGAATCTGCCATCATCCAGAACCAGCCCTCGTGCCAGATATGATATGCTGCAGTGGGGGTTCCATTGCCTGTGTTAAGATTATCCGGACTGCAAGCCAAAAACGGCAGCCCGTAGTTTTTGTCGGCGGCACTTCCCCATGCCGATGAGTTTTCCTTTAACAGGCTCGTTACATTGCCGGCATCAGTCAGATACCAGTCAAATTTTTGATAGTTTACATATGAGTCGTCTGGGTGATTTGCTTTAAGAGCCAACAGAGCAGACATGTTTAAGTTCCCATATAACATATCGGTGGTAGTGGTATCGCTGTTGACAAACGCAACCGAGCTTATTTTAGCTGCAAAGTTGCTGCCGCCCTTCCTGGTTACTTCGCCATAACCAAACAGCCTGTACAGGTATCCGCCATCAGCTTGGCCCACTACGCCCGAAACCTTATCGTTGACAGAAAGCTGTGACACCATAACCGAGCCGTTTGTGTAACAGTCTTTTACCACCGCCGCGTTACTGAATCCAACAAGCCCGCCCATGTGCAAACCATACCCAGGTGTCTCCGGCACCTCAATTTCAAACTCTATAAAGCTTGAGCTGCTTGCAACAATGCCCTTATTCTGCCCTACCAGCGCACCGGCATTTATTGTTGCACCGGAGTTTGCAAACGCAAGGTGCAGCTTGCTGAAGCTGTCCGGAGAGGCGTAAGGCTCCTGCTCACTTAGCTGTGTGGTTGGTGTTTGCGGAATATCCCCAACCTTACAGCCATAGATTATCCCCTCATTGACTGCAGCAAGCAGCCCAATGTTGAGCTCGGTGTTCACATATGAGAGGCTAACGTTTTCTGCCAGCATGGTTATTCCGCTGATTGCACTGTTTTCCGAAACCGACTTAAACAGCCCAAAGTCTTTATTGCCAATCGTATAGTTGGGGTCATAAAGATGATAAACAGTAAACTCTGTTCCTACGCCGGCTATAAGCCTTATGTTTCCTTTAATATCAAGGTTTTTGTCAAGATCATCTACAAGCACTCTGCGCGCTGCCGGATTAGTAATGTTTAGGTGCACAACTTTGTAATTGTTTGAGCTGCCGGCAATGGTTTCCAAAGAGGAATTGTTATTCCCAGCACTATCAAACACTTTGTCTGCAATAAAGGGATACAGCTTGCCCCGCGTCTCTATGTCTGCTCCTAAGTGCTGCTCTGCCCAGGCAAGGTATGGGTAGGTTAAAACCAGAGCACCACTCGATGTTTTGCTTTTCCATGTCTGGTTTTGAATTTGTCCAAAGTCTAGGCCGGCAAAATTCTGCCAGCTAAGCATTGCGTTTGCATACATTCGCTTACCAAGCAAGTCGGTTTTAAATGAAATATTCACCACACCATTATTTTCGTTCTGTCCGTCATGTCTGTCTGCTGTTAAACTCAAATCATCTGCGTAATAAACATTTTGTATTACATCACTGACAGAACCTCTTGCGCCAATACACGCACCAACATTAGCCTGGTTGGTTGTGCCTTGATTTACTATACCTACCGCATAACTGTTTCTTAAATGGTTGTTTAATAATCCCACAAGCCCGCCCATAGACAGCTGCGGCTTGCCGTGCGTACCTAATACTGCAGTTGTATCAACCGCTGCCATGCTGTCGGCAATTATAATTCCGGCATCTCCAAACAATCCGCCAAGATAAATCTCCGAATAACCACTTACCGTAACATCTCCCATTGCAGCACACTGGCTAAACATAATACCACTGGACTTATTGTTTATTTCGGTCTGGCCGGCTATTCCGCCAACGCGTGCTATCCAATTCATATTATTGCACGCAACCTGAATATTCCCCTTGCTGAGCAGTTTGTTGTAAATCGCTTGCGGCGTGCTGCTACTTGGACCGTTAACCGTGTTTTGCACAAATCCAAAAATTCCGCCCACCCATGTGTTGCCATGAGTATATACAAAAATATCTATGTCGGTTACAATATTCTCGGCTGTGGTTAATGTAGATGCAGTTGCATACCTGCCTATTGCGGCACCCACGTATGCAGACTTAACTGCTTGTGTGTCGCCTACATTAATTTTGCCCGTTTTGAACCGCTCTGCTTTAATGTTTAAAAGAGTCAGATTTGCGGCTTCGCCTGCCACACTGCCCGCATACACCGTTTCGCAGTTAGCTCTATTAGCAATCAGCATAGCGCTTTTTATAAAAATATTTTCACATCCTTCGTACTGGCCGTCCACCTTTCCAAAAGCACCGCCCGCATATATGTTTCTTGGCGAATCTATGCGATAATCTACGCTTATAGCGGCATGCGGAACATTCATGCCTGCTCCGGAAACTCTTACTTTACCGGCAGAGCCCGCTATACCTCCAACATACAGGTAGTGCTCGGCACCGGGTGCCACCTGAAGGTCAATATTTATATCTACATATGTGATACCCGAGGTAAAACTAATGTCGTTAGCACCCTCCTTACCAAGCCCGAATATGCCGCCAAAGTAGATGGAGCTCTTTCTGTTTTGATCGCCGTCTGAACCCTCATATCCACTGCGCTCCAGATTAAACTTTGCACCGCAGTTTACAAAGTTGTTTGACTGAGATTCTCCTACCAGCCCGCCGAACGCGTACAATCCTGTCGGCTGTACCTGTTTTTCATTAAGCACTTTTACATTAACATTGTTAAACTTGGCACCAACAGCCTTTTGGGCCACAAACCCAAACACGTCATTGACCTCGGTGCTGATTACACTAAGGGGCTTGGCAACATCAAATTCCAATGTTATATTGCTGATGTTTGCGCCGGAACCGATGCTGCCAAACAAACCGTTAAACCCGGTGTACACATCTCCGATGCTATCGTAGGGGAGATTTTTAAATCTGATAGTTGGAAAAACGCCGTTATTATCTTTGTCTCTGCCCACCAATGAGCCCGTAAAGCTGCTGGCCCCCGAACCAATCGGCGTCCATTTTTTGTCCGGGAATAAATTTGTGTCGGACAAGTCAACCTCTATAACATTGCCACTGCTGCTATCTGCAAGCACATGGTACGTAGAGGTAAGCGCCCGCGCAACGTCTACAAGCTGGCTTGCATTGGTAATAAGTTTTACTGTTGACACCTTACCAAAAGCCAACTCCGGAAACACTAAATTTACCAGGCTCTGGTCAAAGCTCCAGTTTGCCTCAAAGTCAAACGGATAAGGAGTAAGCCCCGGCACCGTTGCAACAACACCAAACGAAACTTCCAGAGTTGCATCCTGCCCTGCACCGCCTATAAACTCGCTTTTGCCTTGGGGCAGGAACGAAGGAGCATTACCTACCTCATTAAGGGGTAACGGAACCAAATTTCTTGTGATTTTGGGCACAACATACAACCCGGAGGCAATCGCGCTGCCGGATTTGTTTACAAATACATGGTTATCTTTTTCATTAGACGACGTAGCAAAGTTTGCATACCCAACCGTACTGCCAAGACTAATTTCACCTGCTTGCGTAACCTGGTCGTAAAGATGGCTGTCGTAATTGTTTAGGGCAGTTGCTTTATTCAGCTCTATTTTGCCGTTTCCGACATAGCCTACAAGCCCTCCCACAAATTTGTTTGCATACAGCGGGCTGGTTGTGTACACCTGATTTAGTGTTGCAGTTTTTTTGCCGGCTGCGGAAAGACCATCGTCTACACTCAGGCCGATATTAACTTCACCCTTTCTGCCGGCATCTATAAACGCAGCTTCCATGTAAGTTACACCGGCAATGCCACCGGCTGCAATTGCGGCAGTGTTGTAAACAGCTACCCTTGAGTAACAGTCGGATATAACCCCTTCAAGCACAAGACCCGCTATTCCTCCAATGCCAACGCTGTTTCCTTTAAACAAGGTTAACGGACCAAGCATATTGTTTGCATTGGCAGAGGTTATTGTTTTATCCCATTCACGCTGTGCGCTTGGTTCAAAGCCAATAAAGCTTGTGTGGATTTCACCAAGACTGATACCAACAAGCCCGCCAACAAAGTTTGTGCCGGCAAGCGCCTGGGAGTTTGATGTTTCGGAAACATAAAATGCGGACTCGGCAATACATGAAGATTTGCCAATTGTGCCTACAAGACCGCCTACATTTTCGCCTTCAATCTGAACGCTTCCAAACACCAACAGTCCATTAACGCTAGGGTCTTTCCAATCATATTTTGGCTCTTCACCTTTTACATCATAAAGGTCAAGCACTCCAATAATTCCGCCCGCATAAGAGTATGGGTACAACTGGTCAGGCACAGCAAGTAAACTTGGGTTGTAATAATAATGCTCATTTAACGTTGCAGGCTGTCTTGTTGCATTAACCCAAACCGAGCTGGTTACATTTGATATCTGGCTTTTGCCTTCTACCAGTCCTGCCAGTCCGCCAACCATGTTTGCGCCGGAAACCTTGCCGCCAACATTAGGAGTTGTAATTCTTATTTCGGTTACTGAAGAGTTAATTATTCTGCCGGCAAGGCCACCCACCATCTGAGTCTGCGTGGCGGAAATTTCACGTATGCTTAAACCAAGATTTGTTACAACGCCGTTATCGATACGCTTAAACAGACCATATTCTTGGCTCTGAGTAATTAAAATCTGGCTGATGCCGCTAAGAGTCATACCATTGCCGTCAATGTGCCCCTTAACTACTATGCTATGTGCGCTTTGCGACTGAATTGCCGTAAAATCAACGTTGCATATAAACCTTACATGTGCCCATTCGCGCATATAATGCTCGCCGCCGCTTAATGATACATACGGACTTGATTCCGGGCTGCCCGGCGCCGGAATTTTAAATACATTATTAAATGTTACAGCATTTCGTATCAAAACCGGGTTGGAGGCCTTGCCATATTCACAAGCCGGGTCATAGCTGTAATCTTTGTCGCGATAGCTCCATGCAATGTTGTTTGCCTGAATCAGTTTCGGCCCGATTCTTACATCTTTTTCGTCAAAATCGGGAGCAGAAACATTCTGCCATACCGCACCGTTTACCGCGGCATTATCATTTTTAAACACAAAACCTACAAACGCACTTGCATTGTCTTCAATAAAGCCGCTTAAGCTTTTTCCAACCGCAGCCTCAAGGTCACTTACTATCACGTTAGAGTTTTCCCGGATTAAGTAATAACTGCTTGTAATCTGCCCCAGGTTCAGCAGGTCCAATTCGTTGTTTCTGCCTGTAAACACACCGTTGTTTAAGCTGTAACTTGCAATTTTGCTAAGCGTGTAGCAGTTTGTAATACTTGCGCCTTCAAGGTTTGTAAACACAAACCCACCGGAGCCCGAGCTTGAAATTAAATTCATGTTTGAATACGAGTTTTCTATCAATCCGCGGTTGGTGTGGACCAGTCCGCCCACGCTGCCATAACTTCTTGCCCCGCCGCTTACAGCGCGTCCGAAATCAATGTTTTCCTCATCACCAACAATTATGCTGTTTATATTGCCTTCCGCATAACTGCCAAGTATTCTGGCACCTGCACCGTTTTCTCCAACCAGACCGGCTGTTTGTGTGCCCTGACCGGTATTGCCGGAACTAACCACCAATCCGTTTGCAAAATAGCTGCTGCTTATTGTGCCCAGGTTTAAACCAACCAGCCCGCCCAGCCTGCCCGTACCAAACAGATTTATACCCTGAACCGTTGCGCTGATTTGGTTGCGTGCGTTTCCTATCTTGTTGTCTATTCTGCCAACCCGCGAGTTGGTTATAAAGCCCTCGTTTCTGCCAACCAGTCCGCCCATGCTTACCGACACATTGTTGCCGCCAACCGCTCTGCTGGTTTCAAGCCTGAGTGACTGCAGCGTTGACACTTTGTCTTTGTTGTCATTATAGTTATCGCGCAGTTCGTTAAGCACAATTCTGCCGTAATCCAAACTGGTAAAGGTTCCGGAAACAAAATCGTTATAACTAGAACTCTGGTTCTTACCGGTTATCACTTCGCAGTTGTATATGTTTCCGCCATAGTTAATTCCCGTAATCAGCCCAAAATTAACATTCTGCACCCCTGCAGCGTCAATCGGCGCATCCAGACCGCTGGCGTCCATAATAATATTGCGGAGCGTTGTTGCGCTGTTGATTGTGGCAAACAAGCCTACATTAATTGTGTCAAGCAGATTGTTGTTGCTGTCTCTGCGAGGAATATTAAATGAATTAATTGTTATTGTATACCCGTTACCGTCAAGACTTGCTATTTCGGTTGTGAGCGGTGTAAAGCTGTTCAGCACAATATTATTGTGCAAAATATAATGCTGCCCGGCCTGCATATTAATAAGGTCGCTTGGCGATTCAACCGGAAGCGGGTCTTCCTCGGTTGTAACCTGCGCTATGTTAAGACCAAACTCCGTTCTTGCTTCCATTACATTAAGGGCTTTGGTGTTTTCTGCAAAGTTGTCGTTGTCTAATTCAAACTCAAACTTGTATTTGCCGGATGCATCTTCAACGTGCCTGTAATGAAATTTGGCCAACAACCTTACATCAGTTGAAATAATTTTACCAAGCACGGTGTAATAGCTTCCGTTGTAACCAACAGTAAACTGAGAGGCAGCCTCTGCTTCTACTCCGGCATTAAGCGCCTTATCGTTTGCGCGCCATATTCCGCCGCTTGTTCCTCCGCCCGTCGGAGACTCGTTGCCGCCGGCATCAGCTCTGTTTATTTGTGCAAGAATACCACCAACGCCGTTAATTGTATTGCCGATTACCCCAACCTCTTCGTCAAACGCAGTGGTCAGTTCGGAGCTCGCACTTGGGTAGTAATCACCAAAGCTTGTCTTACCGGTTATAACAGCACAACTGATTTCCCATGCCAGTTTCAACTCGGTGGCCGGCGTTTTTAAGCTTACCAGAAGCCCGTTTGAATCCACCTCGGCGCCGTATTTATCAACAGTGAAAATCCGGTTAATAACAAAATCCACAATATGTACGGTAACTTCGGTCTCGTACGGCTCGGCATTTAAATCTACGGCCGAAGAAAGCTTAAACAACAAGACCACTTTGCCCTTGCTCAGCAGTCCGAAATAAATCTTGACCGTGGCAGGCTTTATTTCCGGCTCTTTGGTATTAAATTCGTTGTCAAATATCGGAAAAATGATTTCAGATAATTTTCTTTCTTCGGCATTGCCGGAAGGCTCGTAATTCTTAGCAGTCACTTCAAGCTTGCTGCCCAGCGCATAAACCGTCAGGTCAAACTCAACCTCTGTGCCGCGGGCAACCAGGTTGTTGTCATTAGGCACTTTAAGCGCCACGTCTACATAAGGAGAAAAACCTGCAGTAAGGCTTAGCCCCTGGGCAAACAACGGCTCCGATTCTCCGTTTTTCATGGCCAGAATAGTAATTGTAAACACAGTGCCCATCGGCACTCCCCGAGACAACAAGGTTGCAATATAAAACTTTGCCGAACCATCATAATCAAATACTATTGGACTGGATGTAGAGTCAAATTTGTTTATTTTATTTATCCGTACCTGACCAAACTCGTTTGCAGACGCAAACGGCTGCACATCTCTAAACTGCGTGCTGGAGCCGGAGCCGCTTATTGCCTGGTGCAGGAAAGAAATGCTTTCGCCCCCGCCCGACTCCGAGCTGCTGATGAGCAAGTAATCAAAGTCTGCATAATTCGGACCAACCGATACAACAAGCAGCCCTTGTCCTCCGCTGTTTATTTCCGTACCGCCGCTGGCATACTCTTTGTATGCCTTTGCACTGCTATAAAAGTCCGTATCAATCCGCATTACCGATTGCGGCCGGTAAGTGAGTTCAAGCTCAACAGTCTTAGTATTTGTTCCGTCAGATGCGCCAAACAACAGTTTAAACTCGCACCGCTCTGCCGCCCATTCTGTTGCATCCTTTTTTATAATGCTGATTAAAAGTCTGAATTCAACGCCATCATCTACAAGCTTAAGTGACTCGGGCACAATATAATATCTCAGCCCGCCATCACTCTCAAAATACGGCTTACCTTTTAAGTCATCTTTATTGTTGTTCCCCAATAAATCATTATAGCCTATTCTGTTTTCGTCAGTCTTGTTAATTCCATCAATTGTCTCTTCCAGCCAGAAATACTTTTCGTCATATATACGGGTGGTAAGGAACCGCTCTTTATCGTCGGTATTAATGGTTACCGTCAGCAGCAGGTCGTCCTGAGGTTCTAATGTGACGGCTGACCTGTCTAACGTAACAGACTGTAAGCCGTTGTACACTTCTATATAGAAGAACCACGCAAGGTCTTCCAGTGGGAATCTCGTTTCCACACCGTTAAACAACACCATAACATACGGAATGGCCTTAACTAATATACCTTTAGTTGTAATAGGCAATGTGGTGCTTACACCGGTTAATAAGTGGGTAAAGTCCGATGCAAACGGCATATGCTGCTGCTGCCGAGTACAATCCCAGTCATTGTTGCCAAAATAGTAATATGCTTCAGGACCTGATGTTGCCGTAGTATATGTAACACCGGCATTGTTTAAGCTCACAGGGCTTCCATCAACATACGGCACAGGCGACACAATTACAGCTCCGCCTTTGTTAACCGAAATTATAGTCGGATGCCCAAGCATATTGTTTGTGCCTGAAAATGCCGGATACTGCTCCTTAGAGCCTCCTCCAACCTCATATAGAGTGTCGTCGTCCCGTGCACCCAATGTGGTCCGGTCAATTTCTTCCACAACCTGCCGGTCAAGCGAGTTAAACATTTTAAAGGTTTCCAGGCCGTTTGTAATACATAACTCAAATGTTACACTTGCAGCAAGGTTACGGTTTGCCGTAACGGTTATTTTTACTGTACCGTTTGCCTTTATACTCAGCGTATGGTTAAGCAGGTCCATTCCGGGCAATACTGTTGCCACTGCAGGGTTATCTACAGTAACCGTAACTCTAAGGTCATCCGCAGCCGCCAGCGGAAAAACTGTGGCCTCAAAAAGCTTACTGAACTTGAAGTTTTTGTCTGCAATCAGGTTACTGAACAGTATAAATTGGTTTGTATCCTTTTCTGCTGCAAAGGCACCGGCTTCCGAGGCTAAATTTAAACTGATGCTCTCCGGTATAACACTGCCCAGAGTTCCGCTTTTGTCATGGTTTAACAGCACCGGATAATCATCGTTTATGCCCTCGGTCAGTCCCGCCCATGCCGCCCAGAAAATGGCCGGATGAATATTGCCATTATTTATTTCGGTCAGCGTTGCAAACCACCAGTTTGTTTCCGGATGGAAAACCCCGCCGGGCTCGCCCATATATTTCAAATCTGCGGCCGGGCTGCTACTTGCTCCAAAGCTAGAGGGAGTAGTGCCCGCATAATAGCTGCCCCCTACACCTGATGCAAATGCATACGCCGGGTGGCTTGAACCGCCGATAAACTCTCTCCATGCATCTGGCGTGCCGTTGTCGGTTATAGTATAAACGTAATCTATAAACGAATATGTCGTAGTCGCATCAACATACCCTATAAATCCGCCCGCAAAAACTGCAGACTGATTAAGCGAAATTATACTGCCCCTGCTAAACGAGTGTTTTATGCTATTTTTTACCTGTGTTATCTCAATTCTGCCTATTGCGCCGCCAAGTTCTGCCGCACTGTCTTTACTCTGAATTGCCAGTACGCTAAAGCACGCTACCATGTCCAATACGCCTTTGCTGTCGTTTACATAACCTATAAGCCCGCCCACTCTGGCGGTTATTGAGTCTTTATCAAACGACAATATATCACCGTAATATTCATTTGAATCTGTTAAGGTCGTACCACCGGACTGGTGCTGCTTTAATGTACGCGAAACATAGCTTAATACAAAGCTATAACTTATTTCCCCGCCATAGCTGAGCCCAACCAATCCGCCTACATTTGTACCGTATGCCACAATTGCAGTTGCGGCTAAATCGCGGTAGGCCAGATTGTCGTAAGCTTCATATACACTACGGTTAATGCTGCCGCCGTTATTTATCCCAACCAGTCCGCCGATATTACTGTTGGCGGTTATGCGCACACTTGACGATGCCAAACTAATTGTGCCAAAAGTATGCCCGCCCGCAATTCCTCCAATGTTGTCGTTATACGGCGCATAAATAAACCCGCTGGTTACAGCGTATTGAAGCCTGTTTTCGTCACTAGTATCATTGGCTGCATTTTTACCGGCTATTCCGCCTACAAAGCTTTCTTCTTTGTCTGCGCCCTTATGTTCGGCTTCGTGCTCGTCAACATATACCAACCGAAAGTCTACATCAGAATAGTTGTATGCACCCCCGGAAAGAGCCGAAATTCTTCCTCTGTTTTCACCAACCATTCCGCCAAGATAAACCGAAGCGGCCGGAGTGCTTACATCAACCTTAAACACGGATGAACCGGAGTAAATTACGCCCTTCAGCAACCCTACAATTCCGCCTATAAATACACTGGCCGTGTTAATGCCCGAGTTGTCCGTTATAATATGTCTCTTTCCCGCATCCAAGGCAGAATATACACTTACGTTTAAACATTCCGCAAAGCTTACACCGGTAAGAATACCGGCATAAACCGTTGTTACTTCTTCCGACAAATCACCTAAGTCAAGGTTAAAATAAGTGCATTCTAAAATTATGTTGCCAATTACGGCAGAACTTTCAAGCTTAGCAAACAGCCCCAGATACGCAAAAGAGCCTTCAATTACAGCTTTGCCGGTATCAAGCATAATACCGGTTATTCTTAGTTCTGTTTTTTGAGTGCCGGAAGAAAAACTTTTTAAACTGCCGCCGAAACCAATTAAGCTGTCTTCATCCATTAAACCAAGCGGAGCCCAATAACCCACACTGGCAAGGCTAATGTCGTTCATTAGTTGATAGTTTGCGCTTAAATTGTCTAAGCTTGCTCCCACATTAATAAGGTCGTTTAATGTAAATATACGGTACGGCACTTCTTTGCCGTCGGCTACGCCGCCCCAAATTGGATAATAAAAGTCTGGCTCAAACACAGGAGCCGCAAGCCTTGCCTCTGTCAGCTGGTCTCTTGGAATAGCCTTAACCACAAACCAACCGGATTTACCGGCAATCGGTTCAATAATATTGCCGGCAAGCAATGCCAATCCCAGCTGGCTGTCCCATACATATTTAATTACCGCATCCTCATCATCTTCCTTATACATCTGCGTGGCTTCGGCAATTCCCTTGTCGTCATTAAGCACAGCATGGTATACCACATAAACCAGTTCATTACCCGGCCTTGTTTGGCTGATATAAGCGTTTGCCGGTTTTATTATAGGCTTAATGGTAAAACTGCTGCGCTGATTAGCACCGCCAACTTCACGGGTTTCTAAATAAACGCCCCTGTCATCATCGTAACCGTCTACAATTATACCGTTTATTTTTGTCGGACGCTCCACTATAACAAATGTGGTTACGGTTATGTTTCGCCCATGCTCATTAATAGTACCGGTAATCTGAATCGTTTTGGATTTCGGGCCGTCATACCCGCTTGGGAATACCGCAGTTACAGAAATCCTGCCGTCTCCAAGATTCTGCGGGTCAATCAGCTCCATATCAGAATAGCTCCATACTATATCCGAAGCCCGGAAAGACGAGTTTGACGGAGAGACCGTGGCCTGAATAGAGGTACTGGCCTGACTGTTGTCTAAAACAAACAATGAGTTGATATCGTATAACACCGTTCTGTTCTGGCTTGAAATATTAATGCCGGCTATCGGATTGAATATGTCCAAATCAATTGTGCGCTGCACGCCAACAATTCTATCCCAGCTATTGCCATTGTATTTTACAATTGTAAAGGTGGCGGTTATGGTAACATACCCGGTAGCAAGAGCGTGAACTTGGCCGGTTGGAGCAACCATAGCTATATTGGGCGCACTGGACAAGTATGCTAAGTCTAAAATGGTTGCGCCTGTAGGCCCAACTAAAAAGTTAAGCTCAAAAGTCGAGCCCCGTGCAATGTATGCTGCAGACGAACCGATAACACTTGTGTTGCTGTAAGCATCCTGGGCCTCGGGAGATGTTGGTAATATGGGTTCTTTTTTAACAACCCCTGTACTTGCCGACAACGTAACATCCAGCCCGATTGCCGTAGCCTGGCTAAACACCCAAATCGGAATGGTCTTAACACGCCCGTTTCCTGCCGCAATGCGTAATGTTGTATTGCCCTCTTTCATGCCAATCAGCCTGTAATTGCCCGGACTTGGTGTAGAAAAAACAACTATGTCGGCAGCAGGCGGCGTTAGAGTAAATTCCTGAATTCCGTCGGTGCTGATTTTTATATTGTCCCATGCTCCGTCAATGTCGGTTATATATTGCAGCACAAAGTCAATCTGCCCGCCTACACCTACTTCCAGTGCAGGCGTGCGTAAATCGGTTACTCCTGCAACAACAAAAAACTCTGCGTAAGCATATACATGGTGCTTCGGCATACCTAAGTTGCTTGTAAAAACAAGCTCAAACGAAGTGTTTGCAAAGTTGTACTTATCTTTGTCAATACGCACAAATATTTTAGAGCCGCCGGACAAAACTCTTTTGTTTAGTTCAACCGGTTCACCATTAGGAAAACCCGGAGCCTCAACAAACACCTGTACGCCGGCAGACGCCGAATCAAAAACCTCATTGCCGCCCAACGCGTACAAACCAACCGTAAAGGTTCTGAAGGAGGCGTTGCTCGGAGCCGGAACTACGGTAAGCATAGTTCCTATAGTGCCTTGCTCATAGCTTGTGTAAACCTTGGTTGTTATTTTCGAGCTGCTTGTTGTTCCGTCTGCTTCTGTTATATCTATCCGCTCAACCACATCAATTACGGTTATGTTGTAGTCTTTGGAGATTTCTACATAAACAATGCCGTTTACGTCAACTATACTTACGGTAACCAACAGCTTGGTTCTACCCTTATCAATGCTTTTTAATATAAAGCTTGTGCCGGCTATATGCTGAACGTGAGCAACACTTCCGTCTGCCGCAACCGCATTAACCACGTAAGATTGTCCTGTGTTTACAAAAACCTCAAATTCGGCCTCATTGGCATAATCTGTGTTTTTGGCCAGAACAAAGTCAACGAGGTTTTCGTCCATGGCACTTTCGTTGTAAATTTTTATGCTTATTGCAGAAACCGTTATTTCTTCATAAATCAACACATCAAACTCGGTTGTAAGTGCGGCTGTTTGTTCCGGCATCATGTTTGGTGATATAGCCCTGCTTTGCGCTACTATTGTTACAAATCCGCCGGCAACAGCACTGCCGGCAGCGGCGGCCAACACATTTCCGTTTAAGGTTACGCCCGGTACAGACGATTTTATAGAATAATTAATACCGAGTTCGGTTGTATTACCGGGCATAAAACTAAACAAGCCTGCGCTCAAAACAAGCGAGCCGCCTACCGCTACGCTTTGCGGAGTACCGGCAAACGCCAGCCCCTTAATAGGTTTGGCTACATTTACGCTTACCGCATTCCTGCTGTAACCGCCCTCAATGGTCTTTAATATCAGGTTGGCTGTACCGCCGCTGAGCGGGGTAACAGTAACGGTGTTTATATTATTTTCAAAACTTACCGAAGCCGTAACCACTCCTGCAGGCTCACAAACCACCGCAATCCTGCGGCTGATGTTTTTACCCCCTCCTTTAACTTCGGCAATAAAGGACTGGCTGTCGGCAGCATTGCTGTCATCTAAAACAAATTCCATGGTGGTTACGCTCGTGTCAACACTCATATTAGCATATGGGTCGCCGCAAGCAGAAAAAATCAGCAAAGCCGACATTACGCACATGACAGTGGCTAAACTCCAAAACTTTTTCAAACTGTACTCCCCTTTATGAGTGTTGGATATCCCGTCAGAATTCCCCTTTTCCGAAGGGGTGGCAGGCGAAGCCTGACGGGGTAGCCGCCGCTGTAAGCGGCGCAAGACATAGTTCATATCTAGTTTGCATTTCCGGCGCGGTTTTATTTACAAAAACCGCCTAATTTCGCATATTAGAATTGTATTTTAAATACGCCAAAAAGTCAAACGGATTAAGGCAATAGTATAAACTCGCACAGAAAAAGCCATGTCCATTTAGACACGGCTTTTTAAACAAGCACATATGTTAAGTTAATTACCTTCTCCTTTTTATAAATTATTATGAATATCATGTATCTCTTGTAAGTTTTCAAAAGTTAGGCAACCATTATTATAAGCAGTTGTTAAGCTGTACAATTTTCTGTTTTTAAAAACTAAGATTGTTTGCGGTGCATAAGCATATCCAAAAACAATCCCCGCCACATCCTCTTCACCGGTTGCGGCGATATAGACAATTCCTTTTGCATTCATCATGACCACAATGCAGTCATTATATGTACCATAATTCTTTTGAATATAGGCGTCTTTCAACCAAATTCCTTTAAATATTCCCCATGTTAGATGCTCGCAATAATATGTTCGCCTGATTTGGGTTTCGTTGTCCCATGAGTAAAGCTCGTATGCCACAACAAAAAAACTGGCTATGGTAATACAAAGTCCTGCAACTATCCCTATCACAATTTTCCATGCTTTCTTTAGTACCATTTTCCTCCTTTCGTTTGTCAATATATATATGTATATATAAGCGAAGTCAAGCAATTTTGGCGGATTTTTATTTGTTTCTTAACTCAACTTGATTGCACCAAACCTAAGTCATGTGCTAAAATGCGCATATGAAACAAATTGAAGGAAAGGTGCGCAAGGCACTGCACGAGTACAAAATGCTTGAATCGGGCGACAAGATTGCAGTAGGACTATCCGGCGGCAAAGACAGCCTGGTTTTGCTTACGGCACTGTCTAAGGTTGCTAAGTATAACCCGATTCCGTACGACCTGGTTGCAATAAGCATAGATATGCACAATGGGGCAACCGACTTTAGCAAAATTACAGCTTATTGCAACGGCCTTGGAGTTGAGCACAAAATAGTTAATTCTCAGATAGCGGAACTCCTGTTTGAAGTGCGCAAGGAAAAAAACCCGTGCAGTTTATGTGCCAAAATGCGCCGCGGAGCATTAAACGCTGCCGCAAAAGAACTGGGCTGCACAAAGGTTGCCCTTGGGCATCACGCAGATGACCTTACGGAAACACTTTTTTTAAGTTTAATATACGAGGGCCGAATATCTACCTTCAGCGCAGTAACATACTTAAATAAAGTTGATATTACCGTAATCCGCCCGCTGATTTTGGTGACCGAAGCCGAAACCATAAAGGCAAGCAAAAGCCTGCCGGTTTTGCACAACCCCTGCCCCGCCAACAAACATACCGAGCGTGAATATGTAAAGCAGCTCCTTAACGGAATAGAGAAAAAAAGCCGCGGAGCAAAACTGCGTATGCACAGGGCAATAATTGATAAGGAACGCACAAATGTATTCGTCAACACCTATAAAGATGTTGACAATGAATAATGAATAATTAATAGTGAATAGTTTTAGGTCACTTCGTTCCAAATAATCTAATCCGGAGCAGAGCGACCAACAGTTGTTACCTGTTCCCTGTTACCTGTTAATTAAAAACAGCCGTACGGCTGTTTATTTTTTCATTTTTGATTCAACGTAGGCAACGATTGACCCGATGTCTGTAAGACCTCTTGCGTCTTCATCGGGCACGGAGATAGAAAATTCATCTTCAAGCGCCATAAGCATTTCAACAATGTCTAATGAATCTGCTTTAAGGTCATCAACAATCTTAGTTGTTTTCGTGATTTTTTCCTTATCCACATTCATCTGTTCGCTTAATAGCTCCTGTATTCGTTCAAAAACCGCCATTTCCATATCCTCCTTATGTGTAGTTCCTGTAGTATACACCAAAGCGATTTAATTTGTAAAACAAATAAACCAACAAAAAATAAAAATCAGCCGAAACTGATTCCCCCTTTAGCAGAGGATGTTGTTCGGCTGCAGCAATATCCCGCAAATTCTCCCAAAAGCCGCGGGAGTACGCCGTTAGGCGGGAGGGTTGTGTTGTATTGTTCACAACCCCCGGCGCTCTGCGCCACCCCCGCGGCTTATGGGGGAATTTTAGTTTTATTTCCCTGCTAAATCAAGATACAAGCCCGGGTCAATTTTAACGCCGTTTTTGTACATTTCAAGGCGCAAGTGCGGTCCGTAGCCGGATTCGCCTTTAGCCGAGTCACTCATGGTGCCAATCTTCTGCCCGGTTTTTACAGTTTGCCCAACCGTTACCGCAACGTCACTGCCAAGGCTTGCGTATAGTACGCTTACGCCGTTTTTCATTTCAAGCACAACCACATTGCCCATGAGGTAGTTGTTGTAAACCTCTTTTACGGTAGCGTCATATACCGCAAACACTTCAGTTCCGGCTTCGCCCATAAACTGAACTGCCTTATGCGCCTCCCATTGCTTCAGCGTGTTGTTGTACTGAAGTTCCGTGCCCGAGTACCCCTTGCCCAGGGTTACAGACGTAACCGGCATTGCAAAACTTACCGGCCGCACGTCTACCTCAATATCGGGCCCCACATTCAGGTTGCCGTCATCTAATGTAGCCAGCGTTACCACAAGTGCCAGTACACCTACACTAAGCACCAATACAAAGTAATATCCGTACTTTTTAATAAACTTTGCAAACGGTGTGGTATTGGGGTCGTTATTTTTGTTGTTTGTTTTCATGTTTTACCTCCTTAATTACCGATGAGTTTTGCCGCTTTTGCTCACTTTATACTTGTAAATATTAAAAACTTCCTAAAATTAACGGCGTGCCGAGCGTAACTGTTCCGTTGCGCACTGCTACCTGGAGATTAATTTTCTGCCCGTCAACTAAAACACTTTTGTTAAAGCCGGAAGAATACGCATAGCAGTTTACTATTTCCCCGCCTATATCCTGACGGGATACCACTGTTGCATTAAGCCGGCTTAATATGCTCTCCATATTTCCGATATTGCCGCTAAAGGTTATGCTCTGCCCTTCTGCCGGCGGCAACATCCGCTGAAGGCTTGCAGCGTGTTGGGCTGATGTGCTTACAATATACCCATTGCCGTTTTTTATAACCTTGGCGCTTGCGGGAATGTCTCTGGGCAAATGGTTTACATAAAAACTAAACTCCGCTTGCGGAAAACTTGCGGCATATGTAACAAGACTTGTTTGAGGCGCCAGAAACGCAATGCAACCCAAAAAACACAAAAACACAAAAAACCGCTTAATCATAAGCGGATTATTGACTGTTTGAGAACGCCTTAAACATATTGGAGCGCAAGCGACCGATACCTGTTACCTGTTACTTGTTACTTGTTCACTAAAAAACCGCCAATGGCGGTTTTTTATAAGTCTGTGGCAAATACCTTAAGCTCCGGATAATACGACTGTGTAGCATCATTCGTCCTTTTCGCCCACGCATTGCCCATACCGGTCATGTACATATCCAGCGTGCCGGTTATCAGCATCTGACTCGTTGTAAGTGCACCGGTGTTACCAACCTTGTCACCGATTTGAGGACCGCTGAATGCGATTGAGTTGTAGTAACAACTTATAACATTCATTGGACCCATACTTAAACCTACTATGCCGCCTATTCCGTCAACTGCTCCTGTAACACTTCCTACATTGTAGCATCTTTCCACAGAGTAACCGTAGCCTACTATTCCGCCTGCTCCGCCTAATGATTGTGGGCTACCAGCTACAGCTCCGACATTAAAACAATCCGTAATCGGCCCTCCGGAATAACCTGCTATCCCGCCTAAATACTGAAAACTCCCGATGCTTCCGCTTCCTGTTATGTTTGCTGTATTATAGCAGTTTGAAACAGCATAGCCGGTGTATCCTACTATTCCGCCTGTATGCGTTGTAAAGGTACGTGTTGCTATATTAACACCTGTATTATAACAATTTGTTATTGGAAAACTAACATGTCCTACAATTCCTGCCGCATAACCTGCGCCCAGCACAAAACCGTGCTTGACTCCAGTATTTGTTATACTGCCCCCGCCACTAGCATACCCAAACAATCCTACATGCTCACCTGAAACTACAAACATACCAAACACAGCATTCATTCTGCCGTCAAAGTTGGCTACAAACCGCTGACCTGAAACATCTCTGCCAATCGGCGCCCATTCGTACAAGCCCGTGGTTGTTGCATTCCAACTCTGCCAGCCTGTGGTGTCGTTTAAATAAATATCGTTGGTCATGGCGTAAAATTTAGTGTTGGAGTTAAAATTACCGCTATTTACGGTGTCTGCAATATTGTTGTTAATTACATCTCTGAAGTCCTCCAACTGCGCTTTTGTGGATATCAGATACGGACTTTGTTGCGTACCTGTACCACCCGCAAAACTTGCACCTGTTATTGTAAACGTTGGATATGGGGTACTATACCATTGACTGTAGTTTGCAGCCACACCAACGGTTGGGTTGTTTTTCCATGTGTTAAGGGCTGTGCGAAGGGTCTGACCATTGTAGCCGTTGTTGTTGGTTGTTATGTTGCCGGATGTATTAAAGGTATCCGTCGTAGCCGTAGCATTGGTTCCAATTGTATGCACTGCCGGGTATCCGGAACCTGATGCGGAGTAACAGCGGCTTATACTTGCAGGAAACGCCGCCAAACCCGATATATTGCCGGCAACACTACCCCTACGCTGAGTGCCGCTGCCGGTCAGTGTTTCACCTACGCTGTAACTGTTTATTAGACTGCCTCCGACAGTGGCAGCAATACCGCCTAATGTAGCTGTGGGGGAGACAAAACTCCCCTGCATCGTTACTATTGCGTTCATACTGTAGCAGTTGTAGACCCAAGCGGCAGACATGTTGTATGGAGAACCCATACCACCAACTATCTGGCCTACAAGACCTCCGGCTCCACCGGCTCCGCCCACCACTTTAACATTTTCGACATAACAGTTGGTAAGGCTGCTGCCATTCATAATAACCGATGCAACGGCCCCTGGAATTTCACCCTGTGCTGCATCAAAACTAACACCGGTACGGATATTACTTGATTTTACACCCAAATTGCGAACATGACCGGGGCTGCTTGCACCTATTACACCAAACAAGCCACCACAAGCCGCTTGACCGGTTAAGTTGCCGTCCGTGGTGTTTTTATGTAAATACACGCCGTATACAGCAAAGCCCTTGCCGTCAAAATTAGCCCTGAATGAGCGTGTGTGATTGACATCATGATGACCGTCACCAATTGGTGTCCATGCACGTATGCCTGCGGATGCTGCAGCGCCTTCGTTGGCATAGTTGTTCCAGTTTTGCCATCCGCCGCCGAGCGTGGCGTCATTTAAGCGTATGTCTTGCGTAAGTTCGTAATAGTGGGCACTGGTATTGTTGCTGTTTGCATTTGTTTCTTGCGCCAGGCGCGCCAACTGTTCGGCTGTTGTAATCTTCCACGGGTCGGTTTGTGTCCCTGAACCGCTGGCGTATGAACCGGCAATGGTGCCGTTCCAGATAGGAGAAGCTGCCAAAGTTGTACTGGTAACCCAGACCATTAGCGGCGTTGCTACCAATACAAAAAAGAAAGCTATTATGCCTGCAAAACCAATCGGTTTGTTTATGTATTGCTGCATACGCCTTTCCCCTTGTCTTTAGTTTAATTTAGTTTAGCATTTTTATGGGCTTAGTGTCAAATAAAATCCAGCAGTCCTTCATTCCTTAAAAGCACCAGCAAGTTGTTTCCATTTGTCATCTCCGGGGCAAGGCTAAGCATGGCTTCAAGTTCAGGCTTTGTAATAGTCATCTGTCCCGGCATGGGAACGCTGTTTAAAATTGCTTTTATTTCTTCAAGCTTTTTAATAAGCAGGAAACGTTCTTTAATAATTTCGGTTTTAAGTTGTTCCGCCCCCAGCATAGCTGCCAGCATCTTGTCAGTTTGTTCTTCGGACAAAAACACCTGCGTAAGCATTATTCTTTTTTTTATATCACACATATTTATTATGTTATCGCATTTGTTTAAGTATGATAAAAACAAACCGGTCAGCAGACGTGCACACATCAATTCTGTCTGCCCCGGGTTTTGTATGGGCTTTTGCTTTATCTGCAGATATGCCAGCATCATTTGCCCGGCAGGCGACATTGAATTTATTTCAGAGGCGTAATATGCACATATCAGCATCTTTTCGGTTAACAACACTTTGTCTATACAGTTGCTGTTCAGCAGAGAAAGAATGCCGCTAATTTCGTGGAGTAAATCCTTGTCATTGCGAGCCTGGCCGGCAAAGCCTGCAGACGAAGCAATCCGAGAAATTGGTGCTTCCAACCCAGGGGATTGCTTCGCTTGAAGGAGTTTCGGGTGCAACTCGCAATGACAGTTGCTATCTAAGCACAGCATGGCTTTACTTATCACGCCCATTGCGGCATCCAGCAGCTCTTCTGCGTTTGTTAAGCCCGCCAGCTGAGCGTCATAAAACAGTGCTGCCGGCGCAGCGGAGTCAAACACCCCAACAATCCCGTCTTTTATCAATACAGAGTGCGGACAAAAAACGTTGGCATCTACCGGAGCCGCCGCAATTAAAATCAGCGGCAGTTTTTTTTCGCGGGCTGTCATTTTTGCCAGATTAAAAAGTTCTGATGTGCCAAATGCAATTATGGCACGTGTGTTTTCACAGACCACTATTTCGTTTACGGTATCAAAGCTGCTTAAGCTGCCCGTTATGTTAAGCTCATCGGGCCGCAAACCAATCTTTTGCATCTGCCAGGCAAACGGTCCGGCCAGCACACGTGTTTTACCGCTTGTTAAAAAAAGACAGCGCCCGTACGGAAACATATTAAATAAAAACTCCGCCGAGCGCTTATGAGCGTTTGGCACAAGAAAAATTCTGCGGATATCCATATGTTAATTTTACGATGCGCTTAAATCGACGCAAACAAAAAAGCACAGTATATTCCGGTGCTTTTTGCTGAATAACTTACTTTTTTCGCGGTAACTTTATAATGTCGTTATTAAGCAGTTTTTCATGTTCTTCCTGGCGGAGTTTTTCCTGCTCCTCTGCCTGACGTTTTGCCTCATCCTCCGCTGCAAACCTGTTTAGCAGAATCGGAATCTTCCGGTTGCCGATAATATAATCGTAAAAGATTATTGCTATGCCCTGAAACACGTAACCGTAATACGTAAAGAACCGCCACAACAGCATGGCAAGAACAATCAGTCCTGGCCCCGGAAAGTACGCTGCCGCCAGCACGGTAAAGCTGACCTCGGCTGCTCCTGACCCGCCCGGCAGCGGCATAAGACTTGCCGACAAGTCACAAACTATGGCTATTGTAAGCAATGTAAACCAAAGGCTCAAGTCAAACGGGAAAAACATACAGTAAATCATAAACGGGAAACTGTAAAAACCTATTATTAAGCCAAGCGATAAAAGAAGGTTTGGCGCCAATATCTTAAAGTTGCTAAAGAAAAACCTGAACGTTACATTATATTCTTTAACTGCTGTCATAACCTTGGCATAAGTTCTTTCGTATCTTTTAACAATCCTCATTTTATGAAGCAGCTTTACTATACCCTTGGTAAGCGCCGGACCAACCCTTTTGCTAACCGACAAGAGCAAAACGCCTACGGTTAACAAAACCATTGCAGCAAGACCAGTGTAGCAGGCCGCCATAACAAACGGGTTTAAACTGATTATAAACGAAGCCTGCGCAATAAGCACGCCAATACAAATAAGCGCAAAAACAACCTGGTGAAAAATAAACTTAGCTATAGGAAGCCCGGATGCGGTGCCGGCCGATATTCCGCGTTTGTTCATATAATACATCTGAAACGGCTGCCCGCCGGTAAACATAGGTGTAATTCTGTCGTAAAACAGGCCGAGCGCCGTAGTTTTATAACTTAAATATGCCCTGGTACGCTTGGTAGAGTGTTTTATCAAAATAAACAACCTTAAACTATCTATTCCCATAGTTACAAAAAACAATGCAACCGCCGCAACAAACCACCACCAATTGATTGATGTGCTAAACAAATCACCAAGCGTTACGTCATCTGTGCTGAACTGATATATAATTATTCCGGCTACTATAGCCAGATTAATAGCAAAAAACAAAAAACTTAATAGGCGCTTCTTTTTGCTTTTTTGAGCACCCACGGCCTTTTTTGCGCCTTCAAACTTGCTTTCGGTATGAAGCTCATCGTAAATTGGTGCGGTTTTGGGCTTTACCTGTTTGAAATAGAATTTATTAAGCTTAAGTTTAAGCAGACGCCACTTACCGTAACTCTGCCTGTAGATATCTAAAGAACGCCTGCGTTTTTTAACAAGCGGGGTTGTTAAGTTTTTTAACCTTTGATTGTTTTCGCTTTCGGCCATTTGTTGCCTTTTAAAAAATATGGAGGTCGTTTATGACCCCCATTGTACACTATTTTTAACAAGTATGCAAACCATTAATCAAACAATTCATATTCAACAACCGCTGCCCTGCGTGAGGCTTGGTCCACTTTCAGGCTGTCACTTATTTCCACGCCCGCAACCGCCAGCACATTGCTGCCTACGGCCAGCACAGGAATCATATCACGCATTCTGGCGGGTACTTTTTTATCTATCAGAAACTGTTTCAGCTTTTTGGTGCCGCCTCCAAACTTTGTAATGTAGTCGCCTTCTGCCCTAAGGCGCCAAACGGCTTCTGCCGGAACTTTACCGGCATCTATCAGCAGACCGCTCAGCGGTTTTTCTATCGGCTTAGCCAGCTTAATTTTTAACTTGCCGTAGTCGTTAAACTTTATCTGCCCCAGCTTAAACGGATATTCTTCGGCAATTTTTTCCTTGACCTTTTTGCGGGTTAAGGTCAGATAGTCATATTCACGGTACGCCGTAACCTTATCCGGCAGGTTTAATTTTGCGCCGTTGCTGCCGTTTTTGGCCAAATCAGACAACAGCACCATATGTTTAGACTCATAACCGGCAGCATTAAGATGTGCTAAAGCCCGTATCAGCATACGGTTAACCAAGCTTGATTGATACACAAAATAGTTAAGCGGAATTTTTACTGTTTGTTCGCCGTAAATAATGGCATCAAAGTTCATAAGCGCATTAATAAACTCATCGTCTGTTTTAGCAATTGCTCCAAAAGCCACAAGGTTCTCGTCCGCATTCGGCCATTGCTTTCTTATTTCGGGCAAAATTACATTGCGCAAAAAGTTTCGCGCAAAGTTGTTGTCACTGTTGGTTTCATCTTCAACAAACGGCACGTCGTTTTGATAACAATAGTTAAGCAGTTCCTGCTTAGTAAGGTCCAAAAACGGACGTGCGTAAACACCGTCTCTTAAGGGCTCCATGCCCTGCGCGCCTTTAAGCCCGCTGCCGCGTAATATGTTTAAAAGAATTGTTTCGGCCTGGTCACCCATGTGGTGAGCAAGCGCAATTTTGTCGCATAGCTGACGCTTTAACAAACTCTCAAAAAGACCGTACCTGCCTTCACGGCAAGCCTGTTCCAGACTAAAGCCTTTTTGACGGGCAAGCACTGCGGATTCAACTTTAAACTTATAAAACTTAATACCGCTCTGTTTGCAGTAGTCGGCCACAAACGCCGCATCTCTTGCATCAAACTCACGCGTGGCATGGTCAACATGAACCACCATAATATCAATGTCCAATTTATCTTTGTTTGCATTTAAGAAATGCAGAAGCGCCATGCTGTCCGCTCCGCCGCTGCAGGCAATACCAACAGTCTCGCCGCTTTTAAACAATCTGTTCTTTTTTATAGAGTTAAACGCTTTTTCCATTAACAACTCCTTTATCCGGAGTTATTATACGCTAAAACCGAAACTTTTTCAATAGGTTTTGTAAAAATTATTTTAAGTTAAGTCTGTTGCAAATACCTTAAGCTCCGGATAATACGATTGTGTAGCAGTATTAATCCTTTTCGCCCACGCATTGCCCATGTTAACCATGTATAATGTCAGCGTATCGGTTGCCAGCATCTGGCTCATTGTAAGTGCGCCGGTGGTTCCGGTCACGTTACCAATCTGAGACCCGCTAAACGCAGTTGAACTGTAATAGCAGTTTGATATGGTACCGCTTGGGCGTATTCCTGCTACACCGCCGCGGTTGGTAGCGGTGCCGGTTATGGCACCAACATTATAGCTGCTGGCTAAAGGCCCTCGGCTGTCGCCCACAAGTCCGCCTATATTAGTGCCAGTGCCGGTTACCGTGCCGGTATTGTAGCAGTTGGATACTCCAACTGTGGAGTTGTTTAAACCTACTATGCCGCCTGCATTGGTTGCGTTGGCGGTAATCAGGCCGGTGTTGTAACAGTTGGTAATTTGAGCAGAATTTGCAAGATTACCAACTATTCCGCCGGTATAACTCCCGGTTCCGCCGGTGCCGGTTATTAGGCCTGTATTGTAGCAGGTATTAACTATTGTTGAATTGTTTGCGGCACCTATTATTCCTCCGGCAGGATTGGAGCCAATTATTGTACCTCTGTTGTAACAACCGGATATTGTAGTAGTACCAAACGAATGAGCCGCAATACCACCAGCCCCGCTTCCGCTGCCGCCAACACTTATATAGCTTTTTTCTACGCCGGTGTTAAGTATATTGGCATTATTTACATACCCGAAAAGCCCTCCTGCAGAAGAAGCCGCGTTTAAATACATCCATATGCCGGATACTGCAAAGCCTTTACCGTCAAAATTGGCGGTAAATCGGTTTGTGTCGGTGCCGATTGGCGTCCACGCACTAAGTCCGGCTGTTGAATTACCCCAGCTTTCCCAGCCGGTTGTGTCGTTTAAGTAAATATCGTTGGTCATGGCGTAGAACTTGGTGTTACTGTTATACATTCCGCCGTTGGGGTCCGAAATATTACTGTTTATTACATCTCTAAAGAATTCCAGCTGGCCTTTATTGGATATTAAATACGGGTCAAGCTGAGTGCCTTGTCCCAGCCATGGCACCAGTTTCGGATACACTTGGTTAATCCATTTTGCATAATATGTGCCGGCCGGAGCTGTTTGGCTTGGACTGTTTGTATAGGCATTTAATGCAGAAAGCAAGGTGGTCCGCACTGCTCCGCCAATTGTTACGCTCAGTCCGCCGCCTGTTGAGTTAAACGTATATGCCCCGCTTGTAGTGCTGTTTCCAATTGCGGCAGCGGCAGTTGTGTTAAGCCAATATCCGTAATCCAGCGCTTGCCCGTCATCGTTTCTGCCTATCAGCCCTCCAAGCTGGGCTGTGCCGGTGCCCGTGCCGGTTATTGCGCCTGTGTTGTAGGAGTTTGCTATAATGTTAGAAAAAGAAGTCCCTACAAATACCACGCCGGCAATTCCGCCTGCCATTCTGGTCCCGTTGGTGTTTGCGGTTATTGTGCCGCTGTTGTAGCAATTCAACACCATGCTTGCGGCACTTGTGGAAGAACTCATAGAGCCAACAATTCCGCCCGCAGTAGCACCAACGAATGGTTGGTCAGGGCGTGGGGCGGCAATAATATTTCCTGTGTTGTAACTATTTACTATATAGCTCCCCTGACCAGTATACCCCAAAATGCCGCCGGCATATCCATCTGCTGTTATAGTTCCTGTGTTGTAACAATTTAACACATTTGTCACGCCGCCTGAAATTCCACCGACATATGAGATGATTATTGGCGTTGCCGTTACATTGCCGGTATTATAACTATTTAACACTTCTCCGCCTTGCGCCACAATACCACCGCTCACGCCGTCTGATGTTACGGTTCCTTTGTTATAACAATTATTTATTCTTCCCGCAGAACCACCGTTCTGATTACTTCCTACAATTCCGCCTGAGTGACCGCCGGCAACTGTGCCTTCATTGTAGCAATTGTTTATTACGCCCTCGTTCCGTGCTGCAATCATTCCGACCGTACTGCCGCTCACAAAACTTTGTTTTACGCCCAGATTGGAAACACTTCCTCTTAAATCCCCAAACAACCCCGCTTGAAATGGACTGCTGCCGATAAACAGGCCGGTGATTACATTATTTCTGCCATCCAAGTTTGCCCAAAAGCCATTGCCCCCAATCGGTGTCCATTGATTTAAGCCTGTAGTTGTTGCGTTCCAGCCCTGCCACCCGGCCGCATTATTTAAAGCAATGCTTCTTGTAAGCGCATAATGCTTGCTGGACTGATTAAATCTACCGCCGTTAGCTGTATCGTTAGTGTTTGCGTTTACCACCTGTGCTAAATATGCAAGCTGCGCCCCGTTGCTTATAAGGTAAGGGTTGGCAGAAGTCCCGTTGCCACCCGCAAAACTGCTTGCTATGCTGCCGTCCCATATGCCTTCGTTTGCTAAAGTATTACCTACAAAAAACACCATAAGCGGCGTTACAATTAATGCAAACAAAAAGGCAACTACCCCCGCAATACTTATTGGTTTGTTTACATATTGCTGCATACGCCTTTCCCCTTATCTTTAGTTTAAATAAGTTTAGCAGTTTTATCGGTTTTATGTCAAATAAAAAACCGGTAAAAACCGGCTTAGTTTTTATTAAACACTCTGCCAACAAGCACCGTTAAATCATCTTTGGGCGCAGATTTGCATAATTTAAGCGCTTCATCAAGTAATGCATCCGCAAGTGTCTGCGGATTGGTTGTGCGCACATTGTTTATAAAATTACCTAATTCGTTAATGTCGGCAAACGAATCTATCAGCCCGTCGGTGCACAACACCAGCATATCGGTGTCACTAAGCAATGCGGAGGTTACGGCAGGCGCAACGCTGTCTAAAATTCCAAGCGGGAGTGCGCCGGACTCAACAATCTCAACATTATCCGTGTGCTTAATAAACCCGACCGGCGCACCAACCTTAATAATATCGCATAATCCGTTCCGCAAATTTACCACGCTTACATCTACCGCCGAAAACGTTTCGTCATGCCCAAGCCCCAACAGCTTATTTACGCTGCTGAGTATCAGCCCGCTGTCAAAGCCGGCCTTGTAAAAGTTTTCTATCAGCGATATAGCAAGTGCGCTGGTTTTTTCGGCCTTTTCGCCGCTGCCCATTCCGTCACATAACGCCAGCAGGTATTTGTCGTCGTTTATTCTGAGGATGCTATGTGTATCGCCGCTTATTTTAGAGCCATGCTTTTTGGCGCCTGCAGAGCCAAACACCATATCCAGTTTGGGAGCGGTCCGCAGGTCAACTACGCTGTATGTAGCCTTATCGGATATGTTAGCGCCCGTTACCAGCATTTTGCTTCCAACAATGCCGCCTACAACCTGCGGAATAATCTGACTGGTTACATCCCGGTTTTTAACTACAAGCGTAACAGAACAAACGTCTCTGCTCTGCTCATACACCACCGCCTGAGTACAGGTAATATTCTTGTATAATAAGTCTTCTATTATTTTACTTTCTTTGCTGGTGTCAAATGTAATGTTGCGCTTAACTTCATCGGCAAGCGAAAGCATTAAATGACTCACGCCCAGCAGCTGCTCGCCTATTAACACACGCGAGGCATCTATATTGTTTGTTGCTTTAACATATCCGCGGTACTCGGTCACTATCTGATTTATTGTGCCTATTACAACATTTACTTTAGTGCATTTGGCCGATAAGAAATGCGGAACATCCAGGAGGGTTATTTTGCCTTTTAAAAACGCAGCACCCATAAGCTCTGTCAGCACCCGCTTTGTTTCGCCTCCGCCGCCCATTAAGCACCTTGTGCGCTCGGGGCAGTTTTTGCACAACTTATCCACCACCTCGCCCGCAAGGTAGTCTTTTGCTTCTTCAATAGGAAGCGTGCCCTTAACCATACCGCGAAACACGTGCTGCATTTCCAAAAACACTTCGCTTATTTCCAACAGACGCCTGCAAAGTGCTTCTCTGCTGCGATTGATTATGCTGCGCTCTGCCGTGCCGCTGTCATCCGATATTAAAACTCCGGCCAAGCGTTTTATGGTTTTGTTGGGGATTGCCGCAACCAGCAATGCCGCTAAAATTGCCGGTGCGGCCATCCAATAATTAAGCAGCAGCCCTGTAGAAAAAAACAGCCCCATAAATATATCTATCAGCACCACCGCCGCTGCGGCATATGCTTTGTTTGTGGTTTTAAATGCTCCCGCTACCAGGCCGTACAACGTAAATGTACTCATAAAACTTATATCCATGGCAGCTAGGCTTGCGCCCGCACCAAGTATAACTCCAACAAATATCCCGGCAGGCGCGCTAAACAAAAAGCACGCTATCAGCACCGCAAACACCGCAGCAAACTTAACCAGGCACAACCCTATTTCCGGCACACATGACAGCCCGATTCCAACCGCCAGCAAAAATATTCCGCCCGATACAAGTTCATCTATAGTAAACCTGCGCTTCAAGCCTTTAAGTAAAACATTCTGGAATATATGAAGATATGCCGCCATGCAAATCATACCCAGCACTAACGTAATTATACAGGCAACTATGCTCTCCGGGCTGGTAAGGTTAAAGTACAAAAACACGCCCTGACTGAGCAGCGCGTACAGGCCTATCAGCCACAGATTGAGCGGGCGCTTTAATTTGTAATGCGCCAGATACGCAAGAGCAAACACAGCCGCCGTTGCGCCGGCAATAATAACTGCTTCCAAGGTGAAAAACGCCAGAAATGCGGCTATAATATACAGCGGTGCCAATATGTATAGTTTCTGATTACACCAAACCAGAGCAAACAGCATACCGAAAGCAAACGCATAAACGCCGCTTATGTTTGCCAGATGCAAAGCATAAAACAATGCAAAAAATGCCGCGTATTTAAGTATATTAAATAATAGCTTGCTGTTCTCCAATCCGTGTCCTCCAAAATAAATTCCCCTCTGCAAGAGGGGTATCAGCGTCAGCCGACGGGGTGTGGTTAGGAAAAGTATACATCCTTTCTCCTTTGCCGGCACCCCCGGCAAAACCGCATTCTTTGCCTGTTTTTCACGAATAGACAGGGAATTGAAAGAAACCATGACAAAACATTTGGACAAAATCATAAACTAGACTATAATGGCAATATTACATAACAAACAACTGGCGGTTTTCAAATGAAAAGAAAGTTTAAGGTTAGAAAGGAGCTCGGCTGGTTTGCAAAATTAATCAGGTTTTTTGTTAAAACCTTTAAAGCAAAAATAAAGCTTGTAAACCTAAACGATTCTCCTCTGCCCGATAAGTGTATAATAATAAGCAACCACAACGGAGCCGGCGGACCGGTCAGCCAGGGCGCGTATCTGGGCAAGTATTATATGCCATGGGGTGCACACCAGATGTGCGAGGGCTTTATCAGCCGCTGGAAATACCTATACTATGTTTTTTACCGCCAGAAGCTGGGCTGGAAAAAGCCGCGCGCATTTGTGGTTGCCACATTGTTCGGTCTGGTTGCCGGATTTGTATACGCTTCTGTTGGAGTAGTGCCGGTTTATTATGACGACCGTCTGCGCCACACTTTTGAATACTCAATAGATTGCCTCAACGCCGAGGTTCCTGTATTAATCTTTCCCGAGGACAGCAGCAAAGGCTATAATGAAAAAATAGAGAAATTATGGCCGGGATTTTTACAGCTGGCCAAAATATATTACACCAAACACGGAATTGACCTGCCCATTTACACAGTGCATTACACACGCGCAAACAAAAAACAGATTACTATAGGCAAGCCGATGTATTACAGAGAACTGGCTAAAACCAACAGTAAAGAAGAAATTTTAAAGCTCTTTTTAGATTACATGAACAGCTTAAACGAAAATGTAGAATAACAATAAACCACCTAATCGGTGGTTTTTGTTTGTTCTAACTGCGTTTCTGCGCCAACTTTGCAACTCCGGTTTTAATGCCGAGCACCATGTAATAAAACAGTGCGGCAAAGAATGACATTATTGCATAATATGCCAGCAGAAACACCACATAGTGCTGGTTCTCCCAGATGCCGGCCAGTATCGGCCATCTGTTTGGGTAATACGGGCTGATTTCAAACATATTGAAATATTGCCCGATTTCAGCTGCCCAGGTAATAAGATTAAGCGCCAATGCTATGGCTACACATACAGCAAAAACCGCCATGCCCTTAAGTATTGTTTTCCAGCTGCTCCGCCAATCTACTCCACACTTGCCTGATACTATTGTAAACACGCCAACCACAAACATTGCGCCATGCAAAAACATGGTTTGAATGTTTACGCCGATTGTAGCCGTAAACACCTGCCCCGGTTGAACCATTACCCCAAATCCGCCAAACATGATAAAAGTTGCCAAATACGCGGTCAGCCAGTTTCTGAAAGAAATATTCTTAACAAAGCCGATAATCAAACAAGCGTATATAGGAGTTGAACTCATTAAAAACGGAAAGATATGCCACTTGTAACTCCAGGTTTGAGTGCCTATATTGTATGAGACAACCACCTGCTTATAAACCTCCATTAAAATGCAGATGATGCCGATTGTAAGCATTATCCACCGGTATTGCTTATCGGTGCATTTCCGGAAAAACACGCATAGCAGCACCGTTGCCGCAACCGTAATTACCAGCCACATAATATGAAACCATCCAAACGGCGTTGGAGTGGTCATTGTGCTGCTTAAAAATACCAATATGTCATGCATGGGCTTATTGTAGCATAAAAAGCGGTTTACTGCAAAGCTTTCAGACTACTTCCAATATTGCAAAATCACGGACGCAAACAAGTCCCAATCCACCCCACCCCTGTTTGCAACTTTTGCAAATTTTTGGGCGGCTTTTTGTGACTCTTTAATTCTTTTGATACCAAACTGTGTTGCCATAAAGGAACTGTTGCGAGAGAAAAATTGCTTCTCTGCTTTAGCATTTCCGCTTTGTATTATTTCTTTGTATTCCTCAACCAGTTTAGATAAGGAGCTCTTTAAATCATCCTCCCTTTTTCCTGCCTCTCTTGCCGCAATAGGATTATCTATACCTGGATTTTCATCAATAAATCTGTTAACCAGCTCCTTGCCCTCTTCATCGGCCATGTCATAAGCCCTTAAAACCGCGGCCTCAGCCTCTTCCGCATCTTTATGCTTTATAGAAAGAATTCCATATATTTCCTTCCAGTATTTGTTATTGCTGCAAAATACCTTTGCCATAAACAAATGCGAGCGGTAATCATCTGGCCTTGCCTCCAACATTCGTTCGGCTGCTTTCTTATAAAAATCTACATGGTAGAAATACAGGTCTTTGTCGCTTATGTCAACATGACTCAATCGGCTAAGGCTGCCCCCGTCAATTTCGTTTTCAATGAACTCATCAAAACGCTCATTCCACATCTTGTTGCGGAACTTTTCAAATTCCTCTTTAATTTTAGCATCTGTATTAAGCGCTTTAATTTTTTCGTGTTCTCTTTCTATCTCGTCATAAAAGAAACGTTGCGCTTCATATCCGGCTAAGGTTTTGCTGCACGCAATCAGTTTTTCAATTTTTGCACGCAAACCAACAACCCCAATCTCTCCGCCAAGCTCAATAGCGAGTTGTATATAACAATTTTGCGGGCAGCTTTTTGCCTGGCTTTCCCAAAATTTAGGCTCTTGTTTTTGATAGCAATACCCTTCGTCTTTGCGGCAGGTTTCAATGCCTGCTATAATGTCTTCGCGCATCTCTTCCCTTCCTGCCCCGTCAGCCAGTTCCCACGCTTTTTTCAGCTCTTTAACAGGAGTGGAATTGTAATAAGGCGAGCAGCGTTTATCATCGCGCTCATCGCTGACTCTTGCGTAAGTAAGCCACGTGTGGTAATTGTCGGGGTCGGCCTCTACCGCCTGCCAAAACTTTTCAAGGCCCTTAGTGCGGTCTGTTTTTAAAAGTCTGTAACCATCCGCCATTAGTTCTTCTGTAGTTTTATCGGCTTCCGCACCGTACACATTGCCATGAATTACTTTTGTAATGTTTTGCTTAACATTTGTACTGCGTGTAACATTGTGGGTTGTGTTGTATGTATTGTTTGTTATTTCGTCTTTAATAATCATTTTGGTTCCGCAATGATTACAAAAACCTATTTCCTTAGAATCATCCAGACCGACTTGCCCGCCGCATTGCGGACAGATTAAGGTTATAACCGGCATAATCCTTCCTCCTTAAGATACTTGTAAAATACAATAAGTGCTTTCACTTTCAATTTCATATCAGCCGCCTCTGTAATAGTCAGTTTGGCTTGGGTCCCTGTACCATTTCTCCGGAATCTTTTCTAGTAAACACCCTGCGCCGACACCGGCTGCAGCCATAGCGTCATAATCAAACCACGGTGTTGTTTCACCGGTGGTTCTATCTTTGTAAAGCAGCCGTCCGCCCGCAGCACGGGCATCCAAATCTTGCATCAGCTGAGTTACTTCCTTGTCATACTTGTCTTTAACAGAACTATCAAGGAATAAGAACGGCGCGTAATGAGTTGCTCCAACCAAAACTTGAATATCAACTTCAAACATATAGCAATCTTCCGCTATAAAATCATTGCTTCTCTGAAAGTAGCCGGGGTTGCCCAAGGGGTCGCCGGCACTAACTTTGTCGCCGACTTTTATGCTGCCTATGTTTCTTACATGGTCCATATCAATAAACCAATCCACCCTGCCGAAATTAAGAAAGCGTTTCACTTTTGGCTTAATCATAACGGAGTAATCATTGCTCTCCTCTTGCCACTCCACGTTCATAATCACTCCGTCACACGGAGCACGAACAATTGCATCTTCTTTTGTATAAAACTTAAAGCACGCTTGAATCTGACCGCTTTCGTCTACCATACCAAAACCACTAAACGAAATAATATGCTCGTTTCTGTTCGGGTTAGGGTCAGCATAAGCCGCCATATCTATGCCAAGATTATAAATTACAAGCTTGCCGCTGTTGCCAAACAGGAAAAACCCCGACAGCCCGCCAAATACTAAAACAAAAATTGAAATATAAGCAACCATTGTTCCCGCGTATTTCGTTAACTTCATTGGAACACCCCCGCATACAAACCGATTGCCGCAATGAGATAAACCGCAAAAACAATTGATACAATCAGATATTTTTTACCGCGCTTGGCAAGAATAGGCAAGTATTGTTCTATTTTCAAGTCCGGTGTTTTTTTGCCTTTTTTTGAATTTTTAAATCTATCAAAACTTTGCCCGGCCATTTTCTTTTGTTTGGGGCTTAGTTCTTTAAGATTCTTTTTCCGCAGCGGAAAAAACAAGCAGGTAAATGTAACGGATACCGGCAAAAACATAACAGAAAACACAATGGTCAGGATTAAAATAATTTCGGCTAAAAGAAACAATATTGCTAAAAACATTCGCTAGCCTCCTTTATTTACACCACTTTCCTTTTTCTTAACAAAAACCAACAAATTCCAAATGTTACGCCCGCCGCCGCTGCCGAAGAACCTACAGCAATACCTACAACCGCGCCGGTGCTCAAACCACCATTACCACCGGGTTCTGTACCATCGCCGTCTGAACCGCCGCCCGAACCGTCACCATCTCCGCCATCTCCGCCATCACCATCTCCGCCGTCACCGCCGCCGCCCGTCGTTTCGACATGTTTCCAGATTTTCGCCCACTTATATTGAGACGAGTTGCCAATAGAAAAACTGCCATTACTAGTGCCCGTGGCAGGGTTGCTTCCGTCTATGTTCCCGCTGAATGAATACTTGAAATCATTCGGAACGGTATAAGGTCTAATAAAAGCCCTATCGTCGCCAAACGCCTCAAGTGAACCGCCGTTAATTGCAATAGCGGCAGTGCCGTCATTTATAATACCTATGTTCTCACGACCTGCGCCGCCATCGGCAATCACAGATGCTGAATCATTGATAGTAAGAATGCCGCCACCGAATATAATACCCGCGCTTTGATGGCCTGTGCCGCCTTTGGCAATTAAAGATGCTGAATCATTAACAGTAAGAGTGGCGTTAGGGGAATAAACACCAACGCTATAGTTGCTTGAATCAACAACCAAAGTACCGCCCGTTGCAATCAAAGAGGCCGAATCACAAATTGTCACAGACGAGCCGGAACCACTATACTGTATACCATAACTCCAAGAAACACTTGTCCCTCCGGTTGCCGTAACTTTTGCATTTCCGCTGATAATAAGGTCTGCATACAGAATGCCACTACTGCGATGGCCCACAAAAGTATCGACGCCAAACATAGTGGTCCCGCCTTTTGCATTTACGGTAACATCACCGGTTATAGTAATGACACTATCCTGACGGCCTTCAATAGCCGCGGAATACCAATCAACACTTCCGATACAATAGGCACTCAAAGTTCCGCTGCCGTTAATTGTTAACGCACGACCTGCTGCAACGAATATAACGACTGAATCTGCAATCTCTGGACCGATGTACATGTTTGTGTTTATCAGCGTGTTGACACCTTTACAAGTTAAGGTTGCACCATCGGGCAACATAAGCGTACGTGCTGCCGAAGATGAATAGACAAAGTTTTCCAAGGTCAAGGTTAGCGAGTCTCTGTCCCAAGCGTAAGTCCCGTTGAAGTGCGTATCGTTGATGCCGCTTGCGTTTGGAGTTGCAGCCGTAAATTCCCAGGTAACAGAGCCGGTTGGCGCCGACGCGTGCACAGTTCCGATGCCTTTGTTCCCCGGCATGCCCGCAGTTGCGAATGTAATTCCGCAAAGTAATACAAGCGACGAAACGACCATTAAGCCAAGCAGTTTTTGAACTCCTTTGAGATTACCTTTCTTAAACGTCATTTTCAATTTCTCCTTTTATCTTTTTACTTTCCTTTAGTATGCACTTATTATAACACTACACTTTTTGCAATGCAACAAAAAACCGTTGACCTTTGACGAAGTTAAACAATCGCTAAAAGACAACGGCTTTGACTATGATGCCCTAAACGAAAAGAGCATAGTTAAGGTTTCGGAATGGATATGCTTTCGTAATATCCTTTTGTTTCGTCTGTCATAAAGTCAAAAGGGTGATACCGCTTTCCGCTGGTTGTAAAAACAGAAAAGCAAACATGCGCATAACTTCCAACAGAAACAAACTTGAAAAGCGGGTCGCCTTGTTTTACTTTTTTACCGTTCTTGGCGTACATAAGTTCTTTTATTAATTCCAAGTCTTGTTGGGTGTTTGTATATGGTTCATAAGAAAAATGGATTTCTATGCCAAGTTTGGGGCATATGCTTATATTTACCATGTGGTTTTTTGGTTGGTTTGCTTCGTTTTGAATTGTTCCGTATTCGATTTTTACTGTACCCGAAATAGGCGCATAAACGATAAAGTAGTCGTTAAGATTTTTCGGATGGATATGTATAGCATCGTTATCGTTTTGAACACCGCCGCCGCCCTCGCCGCCACCGTTATCTATGTGGGCATCAAGAGCCATCATGTACATATTTTTATCTTCAAGTTTAAACACCAATCCAAGTTTGAAATTCATACTTGGAAAATACATTGCCAACAGTACACCACCCACAGTCGCAATGACTGCAACAGCAACAACTGAGATGCTACATATCAGCCAAATGTTTGCTTTCCTTGTCATGATTATTTATCATACTCCCACTATTTATCATTGTCAAACTGCAATAAACAAAAACTGCCACGGCTAATTACCAGTACGAATTTTTGAGTTTCTAGTCGAACTGTGGTGAACGACTGCGTGGGAGTCGAGCTGCCATGGCTCGACTCACTCGCGATTGGTGAAGCGGGTTGCGTTAAACACGCACACCACTTTGGTACAGTATAACAGGTTTTACTATTATTTACAAGTGGATTTTCCATTGTCGGATTATAGACTATCCGGCAATAGCTTGGCAAAGTAACTTGACATTTGCTTTCTCTCCTGCAACGGCTGTCATAGCGTCTTTATAAATTCGCTTTGCCAGCCGTTTTGCCTGCTCTCTGTCCGGTGGCGGTTTTGCATATATGTTTCTATGTGGCTCGTTAAAATAAATCACGGATATTCCGTGAGGCATAGTGTTTGTATTTTTCATTTCTTGCTCCTTTTCAGAAATTAAGAAAGCAGTAGTAATTACTGCTTCTCGCCTTGTCATTTATTATTGTTTTTCCAAAAATCAAGCAGGTCTTTCAGCCACCAAAATTCCATATTACTTGCTTGCATTTCCCCGAAAGTTATGCCTTTGAAAAGTTTTCTTTCATATGGAATGCTGTGTACTTCGTAAATCCCTTTGTCATCTGCATATAAGACGATTAAAGAACTGCTCTTTTTGCCTGTGTCAATTTGTGTAGAGTGGAAATCTCCAGCAAAATACAATTGCGTTCGGTTGGTGTTTTTTATGTAATCTAGCATGAATTTCCAAGAACTAATTTTTTCCTCATCATTGTTTGATGGCATGGGGAAGATAAACCAATCGCCAACTTTATCAGGATTATCATTTTCTATGTAAACTCGTGGGTCTGATAAAGCCCCGTCTTGTAATGCCTCTTTACTCAAATCAATAATGAACTTTTTAAAAGTTTCATTATTCATGCTAGGATTTTTAATAACTAAAATATTGCTCAAAAACTCTCTCCCTCTGTTACTATTAATACTTGATTCCTAAATATGCCTGCGCTTCTTTGAAGATTACCACTATGTCTTTTTTGTAAATAACGCCCGGTATAACAGCAATTTTTTTAATGTAACCTATAGCATCTTTTTTGTACGGATTAAAATATCTTGGAAGCATTTCTTTTAGGTCATTAATGTACGTCTCTTTTGGCATGTTTTCATATTCAAGCCACCGTTCATTTTTATAATTGCTCATGTTTATCAAGTGACTGTCGTGTCCGGCAAATTCGTCTCTAGGCTTAATTTCCCCTTCATGTATTGCTTTAATACTAAAATTATACCCCAAGAAATAAATGCCATGTGCTTTTGCAAGGACTGCAGTAATATGAACCTCTGACAAATCTAAATAAAAATACTTCCCATCCACCTTAAACCCATATTCAGCAAAGACTTCCTGCGTAATTCTGAAAAACTCTTTTTTGTCCATGGTCAGGGGGATGGTCAGGGGGACGGGGGTGGTCAGGGGGATGGTCAGGGGGACGGGGGTGGTCACGGGGATGGTCAGGGGGACGGGGGTGTTGACACAACTCTTCTTAACCATTCTCGGCTAACCTCCAATAATATTGCGACTTCCCGCAAACTGACACCGCTTCTCTCTTGCAACTCCATAGTCAGCGCCTTAGCAAGTTCTTCGTTTCTAACCGATGCCTTTGACGATATATTATACTTTTTTATTAATTCAGTCAATACTTTGTGTTTGTCTTCATATTCTTTGTCGTCATGCTCCAGCCAGTTCGCTCCGGTTTTTTCCAACATGATAGCTCTCATGCTTCTCTCACTTGTATCAAACAACTTAGCCGCCTCATCAAAATCTACCATGCCCTTCTTGGTTAAGTAATTAACATAGCTTGAATATTTATAGTTTTCTGCACGTTCCACCAACCCCGCCTTTAACGGGTTGTTGTGTATGTATGCCACACAATGTATTAAATATCGCTCATCTTGAATCACTTCGCTCCGATACCTGTCTCTAAACACGTAGCCCACCCTGTTGCGAGTGTTGTTATAATATCTGGCGTAATCTCCGTTTGCTTGCCTTAAAAACAAAGCTAGCTCCTGCGCATTTTGAACACTCACCAAAACATGCGCATGGTTGCCCATCACGCAATAAGCAAGTATTTTAGCGGGAAGCTTGGTTTTACTTTTCTTCAAACAGGATAGATAATAGCCTTTGCAATCGTCATCAGGAAAAATATATTCTTTACCAATCCCCTGCACCATTACATGGAAAAACTTTCCATCTGTATCTTTTCTTGCTTTCCTTGGCATAAACAAAAACTCCTACAATTTAGATTGTAAGAGTTTTTGTGGACGTTGTCAACTGTTTTCTGTGTCAACACCTCCGTCCCCGTGACTTTTTTGGGCTTGCACACCATGATGTCTGCTTTTGATTTTTTGATTTGATTTTGCGACACCCATCATTTTTGATTATTCCCTGTTTGAATTTGCGATTTTGATTTCAATAAGTTTTGATTTTGCGATTTATTCTTTACCTATAAATCTTGACAGTTTGATTATCCGTTCGTGCAGTTCATTTGCCTTTGTAAATCTTCCGTACTGGTCTAAGGCATCTCGCAAGTGGTAGATAGCTATTCGCTTTTCCAAGTATGGAACATCAAACATTTCTGGGTAATGCTTTTTGAAGTAATGGATAAGTGTTGTGTAGTCTTCCGCCTTTACAAACTTCTCATTCTCTTCACTGGCATGTTTCCACGGCATTTCAGCCATGTAATAAATTATCTCAAGTTCCTTATCTACTGGATTGAATCTGCTACTTTCAAAGTCGATGAGTTTTAGGTTACCGTCTTTGTAAAAAATGTTATCGAAATGCATATCATTATGAATTAAAACGAAGTCATTGCTTTTAAGGTAAAAACCAAACTTTTCCATTGCTTCTCGCACAAGCAAAATCTCATCTTCCGTAAGTTGTTTTTGTTTTATCAAAACGGCAAGGTGTTCTTCGTAGTATCCTTTAATGTACTCACCCCAGTTTAACGACTTTCCTTTGTGTTTATGGAAGTCTTTCATAATGTTGCAGATTTTACAAACAACTTCTTCTCTTTGCTCTTCCGTGAATGTATGCCAAATGTCGTATAACGATGGTGCATTCGCTTTTTCTATCACTGTGTAATAGAAAGGAGATTTCGTCTTGTCAGTCGAATAAGCAAGCAGTTCTAGCATATAAGGCTTTTCCTTGTTCCTCAAATAAAAATCTATTTCTACTGCAAACTCTTCTTCGTTGCCGGCATCATGGCAAATTTTCAGAATGAACTTATCCGCTACTGAAAAAATTGTATTTGTAAAACCTGCGTTTATTTTGCTGACTGCAGGCTGTGTACCAAATAACTCTTGATGCTGTTCTATGATTTGTTGCACTATCTTTTCCATACTCATACATTTTACCACATTTTGAAAATTTCCGCTAGTTATTCGCTCTCTTTATTAGGCTTTTTCTTCATGTCAGCTTTCATTTGCATTAGTTCTTCGGTTGTTATCAACTTTTGATTTAACAAATCTTTAAATATTGCATCTAAAAATGCATCCTCAAATTTGTTCAAATCCTTTTTGCTGATTCTACTGCACTCGGGGCATTCTCTATTTTTACCCAGTCTGCTGCTAACTTTTTCTTCCCATTCATGCCCGCACTTACTACACTTCCACCAAACTATTTTATTGCTCGAACTTGAAATAGACTCTGGACCTTTTAAATTCTTTTGGTAATTCCACTCATCGGCTATCTTAGGATTTTGAATTTTTAAGTTTATCTTTTTTGAAATTTCGTTTCTTCCTGCACAAATCGGACAACCACTTCCCTGCGACCTGTTGTTTACAATAGCTTGGTAACTATGACCTTCTTCACATTTCCACCAAACCTTCTTCATCGAACGCGGCATAATTTTTGTTGGTCTTAGTCCGCTGTTTCTATAATAATCCCATTCCCTTGCAAGTGCAGGATTTAATGTTGCTAAATCATTAACGCCTGAAACCAAGGTGTGCGTTTTGTTGCACACTGGGCAAGGGATACCAAATGCTGTTCTATAGCCAATGCCTGCTTGCCATTCGTGTCCATGTTCGCATATCCACCAGACTTTCTTGTCCGAGCCTCGGGCATAATCTTTTGGCGAGATGTCTTTATTCTTTTTATAATTCCATTCCTTAAGCAATTCTGATTTCTTGTGTTCAATGCACCAATCATAAAAAGAGGTTGTTTCTTTTGGCATTTTTCCCTCCCTTTTATGAAACCATTATAACATGAAAAATCGAAATATGGTAAATTCGGGTCAAAAAACGCCCAAATTTACCATTTTCAAAAACAGACTAAATGCTTAATTTACTATGGTGACCCCTACGGGACTCGAACCCGTGTTACCACCGTGAAAGGGTGGTGTCTTAACCGCTTGACCAAGGGGCCATGTTTACGTGAAAGGTGAAACGAGAAACATGAAACATAAGGGTGTAATTTGAAATGGTAGCGGCGAATGGATTCGAACCATCGACCTGCCGGGTATGAACCGGCCGCTATAACCAACTAAGCTACGCCGCCACGTTTTAGAGAAGTCGCTTCGCTTATGAAGACGGCTTCGCCTTATGAAGTATTGCTTTGCAATATGAAGTAAAGCGCCTTTAAATTTATCCGTCATGCAGACTTGTCTGCACTTCATAGCGTTAGCTGCTTCATACCCTCATGCCGCTAGGCACTTCATTTTAAAATAAAAAAGTCTTCCGGCTTTTTTATTTTAATGGTAGCGGGGGTAGGATTTGAACCTACGACCTTTGGGTTATGAGCCCAACGAGCTGCCGAACTGCTCCACCCCGCGATATAAAGAAAACTATCATAGTTTATATTATAAAACCATCAATGTCAATAGAAAATGCAAAATAAAATCAGTTTAGTCTTCTTGCAGATATGGTGCACCGTCCGTTCCGTACCCGGCCTCCAGCAGCTTTTGCAGGAGATATGCTTTAAGCTCTTCTTCGCTTAAACTTGCCATGTACTGTTCTTCCAGTGCCCGCACCCGCTCCAACTCTGCCCTAAGGGCCGCTTCTTTTGCGTTTAGCACCCCCATGGTTATAAACTGGCCAAGCAGCACCAAAACAAACGCCCCAACGCCAATAAGGCCAAAAATCATTGTTTTGCCGAGTTTAAATCCTGTTTTGGTTTTGGTTTTCTGCATAGCTTAGACCTCAATCTTAAAACTATCTTAGCCAGCAGAGTATACGCTTTTAATAATAAAAAATCAACTGTTTTTGCCAGCAATAGTTTTTCCAGTAAAATTCCGGTTAAAAACCCCAGCAAACAAAAAAGCCTGAACTCCCCAAAATGAAAAAGCAAAAGCCCAAACCAGAACACGCCTGCAAAAAACAGGCAGACCAGTAGGTCCACAGTAAAAACAAGCCCTTTTTTAAATAAATGAGTACTATATTGAAGATTGCTTCGTTTGTTGGCTCCGCTAGCCAGGCTCGCAATGACAGCTCTCGTATCTGTATGTTTTTTGTCCGGCCCTGAGGGGAATTTTAATTTGACATATAGCAAAAGCGGACGGCAGGCTAAACTTGCCCCCGCACCCAATGCTAAAAGCGCCAGAAAAACATACCCCTGCCCAAGAGTTGTATACAGCAATTATTTAAACAGCCTTTTTAATACGCTCTTGCGCTCACCGGAATACCTTACGCCGTCAATACTGCCCTCCAGTTCTAATACGCCCTGCTCCACATCCAGTTTAACAATATGTATACCGCTGCCGGTTACACTCAAAAACTGACTGCCTATACTGCATTCGCAATGCGTTTCGTTTATACTGTCCATTTTGGTAATGCCCGTCAGGCTTAAGGCCTTGCGGTTATCTAATATAAGTTTGTGATTAACGGGCAATGATTTTTTAATCTCTGATTCCATACCTATCTCCTTATAGGAGTAGTATATTAGGGAAGCAGACTTTTTATGAAGACGCAAGCGCGCTTGCTCACGAAGCCGGCTTCGCCTTATGAAGTGTTGCTCACACAACATGAAGAGAAGTGCCATTTAATTTTGCTATAATGCCAACTCGCTGGCTCTTCATAAACGTAAGTGTCTTCATATCTTCATGCTGCAGGCACTTCATTGCAAACAAAAAACACCTACAGGTGTTTTTTGTTTGCTATTGCCACATATCTTTTATATATGCTTCCCAGATTTTTACTTCATGCTTTGCTTTAAGCGAACGCACCAGCAAGGTTTCATAATCGTAATAACTATCCAGCGCCACGCCCTCTATTGCTTTATCCAGGTAGGTTTTTGCAGGTGAAAGCGCATTTAGTCTATATGCATCAAGCGGGTATACATGGTAAATAATTTCCTTTGTAACTTCGTTTACACTTGTTAACCATGACGGACTCGGAATCTCCAATCCTCCAACATAGAATATAATATGGAATCCGTAATCGGTTTCAACCAGGTCGGATATAGCCCCCATAAAGCCATTGTCGTGTAATACCCGGCTTTCGTTGGCAAACGGCTCAACCATGGTATCAAAATCAGAATTAACCGGAATGTAATAGTTAAACTCAGCATTCTGCACGCCCGGGTCGGTGTTGTATCTGTAAATAAATTCGTTAAAAATTGCGGTTCTGGTAAAATAGTCCTTGCCGGTTAACTTTTGCTTTAACTCAGTCAAAACCGTAGTAGCAAGCTTGGTCCCAACCTTTTCGCCGTCTTCATTGTACTCAACCACTTCAATGTTGTCATATATTTTCTGCAGTTCAATATCGTAATCAGCCTGCAAAATTTTCATGTTGTCCAAAGCGGTTTTCAGATTGCTCATTTTCAACTTATCCGCTTCCGAAAAAGGCAGCAATATATGCGACACCCTGAACCAGTCCAGATTTGCCGTATAAAACAAATCTCCTGCATTGCTGCGCATTGCATCGTTGTACCCCTGCATCCAGTTTGCGTGTTGAGCTGCCTGAGAGTTGAAAGTATCTATAAAATATCTTACCGCCAGCTCATTTGTTACAGTTACGTTTTTGGTAAAGTTCTCCTGAAAAGCTTCCAGTATCTTGTTTTCACGATAAACCCTATGTGCCTTTTGCAGCTCGCGCTGAAACACCTCGGCATCTATAGTGCTAAAGCCGCGGTCGCGCTCGTTGTTTCTAAGCTGTGTAATATAATTGCCCAGTGCCTCCTGCCTTACAGAGTTGTTTATATATACCCAGTACTTGTTTTTAAAGTTGTTAAAAATCTCTGCAGCCGTGCTTCCGGGAGCAATGCTGTGATTGTCTATCCTAACGTCAACAGAAATTTTTTGCAGCTGCCCGTCTTTATCTATTATATAACTCTTTTTGTACGGAGCATAAACCACTCCCGTGTCCGCTGCGTTGCCGTCTGTAATTTTAGCCTCGGTCATGTTTCTTTCTCTCATAACCTCGCGCTCTTGCTTCTGAATTTCACCGTTGAAATAATCGTATACCGATTGCCACACATCGTTTTCCTGTGCCTGTGTTAGAATTACTTTTCTGTCATTGCCTGCCGCATCTTTATCATTCGTGTTTTGTGCGTAATCCAAAACAAACGCCCTGTCTATTAAAATGTCCAGCGTGCGCCTTACAGCCTGCTCAACCGTCTGGCCTTGCTCCACAAACTGGTAGCCGAAACTGAACCAGCCCCTTCTGAGGTCTTCTTTAGTAATAGTAATATTGTTGCCAATCTGGGCAACAACCTGATTAAGGTAATTGTTTATATTAAGCGTCCACAGACTGCAGCCCGAAAGCACAGCCACACTAAGCATAATTACCGCAAACGCCAAACTGAGTTTCTTAAATATCTTAAGCAAAGCAAGCCTACTCCTTTTACAATACACCATTATAATACAAGCGCAGGAAAAAATCAATCACTTAAAGGCAGTTTAATTATTAACTGACCGCCTTTATTTAAACTTGTTTTAAAGCCAAATCCGCCGCCAGGCAGATTCCCTCTTCAACTTGTGCTTTTATCCCTGCGGGAAGCTTGCCCAAAACATAATCACTTAAGTCCTGCCCCGGCGCGGGCTCACCCACACCAATTCTAAGGCGCTTAAAATCCAGCGAGTTAAGTTCGGCCGCAATGTTTTTTAAACCGTTGTGGCTTCCTGCACTCCCCTGTTCTTTAAGCTTTACCTGGCCCGGCTTTACGCTAATATCGTCTACCAGAACCACAATGTCATTTAATGCAATTTTGTATTTTTTAACCAGTTTTCTTATGCTTAGCCCGCTTAAGTTCATGTAGGTTAACGGCTTTGCCAATATTAATTCTGCGCCTTCGTATTCGGCAAAAATCACTTCTGCGCCCTTTTTGTGTTTGGTTTTGCTAACTCCCAGCCGCTGACATAAAACGTCAATCGCGGCAAAGCCTACATTATGAGGCGTGCCGTTAAATCTGGGTTCGGGGTTGCCAAGTCCTGCTATCAGTTTCACTTCTTTTTGCCTCCGATTATATGTGTAAAAGGCAAAACCACGGCGGCGGGCAAAATAACCGAGCCTTCAATTACGCTATAGCTTACAACTGCGTTTGAACCGAGCTTGCTGTTAATTATATTGTTGCCGGAGTTTAACATAACACTGTCACCAATTACGGAGAGGCCGCTGATAATATTGTTTGGATTTATAACAGTATTCCTGCCGATTATTACATCCGCATCAATAAAGACGGAAGCGGCGTCAACAATCAAAACACCGCTGCCCCGGTGAAATTCAATAATCCTGTCATGAAGCACCTTGCTTGCCTCTGCTAAGCTGTTCAGATTCAGCACCGGCATAAACTCAGCTTCGTCCGAGTAAATACTCTGATTAGAATATATATTACTTGCCCCGCGCACAAAATCGGTTACAAAAACGTAACCTCTTGGGAGCTTTGCCACATTCAGGCGTTTTGTTTTTACATAGTCCATGATAGATAAAAAGGTTTTGCGGGTAATTAGCGGAGTATCAGCATAAAACACTGCTGTGTATTTCTTGTCCGTTAAATGCGGCTTAATTACGGTTAATATATCGCTTTCCATACCGCACTCTATATACTCAATCGGGCACATATCAAAGGCCAGAGCCAGCCACTCATAGCTGGTTCTTCCCCAGAGCTTAATTTCATATGATTTGCCGGATATGCCAAAAGCGGGATTGTGCGTTTTTAAAATTATCACCGCAACATCATCATCCAGTATTTCTTTTTGTACGGCAAACCGGGGCTCAATATCAAGCGCCCGCTCAACCTGCTCACTTAAAACCAACTTTTCCATGTAGAGAGTTTAGCATAACTGCAAGGAAATAGTCAAGCCAAAATTCCCCTTCTCCAAAGGGGTGCCCGCGTGCGACAAGTTGTTTCCGCAGGTCGATTGGCAAGGTGGGCTGCGATTTATTTAGGCTTTTTGTCTTTTCCGGTCTACTGCCTCAAATTCTCCGTTTTCAAGCACAGGCAAGAATAAAACAACCGATAACATCCTTGAAACAACATGCCTCACATTCATTGCATTGGCTTGAATAGGTGAAGCTATGTAATATAAACCTTTAATATCATCCAAATCTATACTATGAAAATCCAGTATCTTATCAAACAAATTTCTGCTGTTATCAGACAGTTTGTCAATATCAATGCTATACCCGTCAGCTTCCATTGTCCACAGCGGAAATTCTAAATTGCAACCCTCTTCATCTTCCGTTAGATAAAGCGAAAACATATACCGTTCTCCGGTTATAACAAGTTTGGTATTAAATTCATAAATTTTAGCCTTTTCTGACCTCAATGCTGTATATGCACTGCTGCTTATTCTCTTATGTTCACCAAAATGTACGCTTAAGAGACTGGCAACCATATCAATAATACTTGCCTGCCAAGTTTCAAATTTTTTAGTCGTTTCATAATGTGCATACCCGGGTTTAATGTTTTTAATAACCCCCAATTTGAGCAACCTCTTAATTATTCTAAGGCCTTTAGGGTAGCCCCAACAAGCTGCCCGCTCCATTTGAGTTTGTGTAAAATATTTTCTGTCTACTTTCTCTAAATTGTCGTTTTCAAGTTCAGTTATAAGCTTTTTTATATCAACCATTTCTTGCATTCCTCCATTTTAAATATTCTTCTCGCGCTAATGTTTCATTCTTGGCGCGTGCAACAAGTTGTTTCCACAGGTTGATTTGTGTAATTTCATTTTACCACCGCACCATTAAAATAATCTTGCAGCAGTTTTTTAATTATCCCTACTCTCATTTCTATTTGAGGACTCCCAAGACAATAAAAACGTCTTAGATGCAAAATCATTGTTATAATTTCACAAACATCCATAAAGTCCGTATCATTAACAAGTATCCCGCTAAGTTTGTGATACTCCTTTACCAAGGAATCGAACAATATTTTATCTTTCCTAAGACCCTGACCCTTAAATTTATATTCTGGAATATAAAAACCAACTTCTTCAAAGTCAATTATACCGATAAGGTTTCTGTCTTTGTCAGTCAGAAGATTACTGCCGCCCAAATCGCCTTGATGTAAAATATGCGTTCGATTCTTAATTTTTGCATTATATCGTTTTGCAACTTCTACAAGCCTGCTATACTCGTCGTCACTAAAGTGCACCTTAACAAGTTCTAAACATTCTCTTACGGCTTTGGCATCTGTTTTGATTTGTATTTCTTGAAGCTTTTTTATCTCTTCTTTGCCTAGTTTTTCACCAACTTTTTGAAACTCATAAACAAACTGTGCAATTTGTTTTCCTATTTTAATTTTTTGTTCGTCTGTTAAAACTTTTATATCTAACGGCTCCCCCGCTACATATGAAATTGTCATAGCACCAAAAGGATGCTTTTCGCATGGTTCAATTAGATTAGCATTCTCTGGAATCTTTACGCATTTGACTTTGCCATCAAGTATGTTATAGATTGTTTTTTGCTTTTTGTAATTATCTATGGCAGTTTTATTCTTCCCTACCAACAAAACTGTTTTACCATCAAGAAAATAAGCACTACTTTCTCGTCCTTCACCAATTAGTTTCATATGTTTTCTCCCTTTTCATATCGCTGGTGTATACCACTTTTCCGGCAAGGAGTGCAGAGTTTGTGTAATCCACTTTTCAACCCCTGTATGTTGTGTTTCATTTTTTCTCTCCTCCACTACATGCTGCGTCAAATTTTTTGTCGAACTTTGTCTTCAACTGTTTCCGTAGGTCGATTGGTAGGGTGACTGCCCTGAAGTAGGTCGATTGGTAAGGTGGTTTCATCTGTTCAGAAACATATAGGGTTTTTTGCAACTGAAGTCTTCTCCCGTTTCTATTTTTAACTTTTGTATGATTTCTTTTAAGTAATACAACTTAGCATTATCTGAATAGTTTTTTATAGAATCGCATTCTTCTATTTCAATAAACACACCTAAATTGTCAACAACTTGTAGATTTATAATAATATCGTCTTTTTTGTACTCATTGTTTTGAACAACAAAATCGCACCAACAATTAAGACCCGCATCAATAAAAATCATTTTAGCTTTAATTGTGTCACTGCAAGCTATCTTGGTTTTTTCTTCACTAATAACATTCCCTTTTTTATCTAAAATTCTTGTCTTATGAAGAATGTTTTTCACTTCCCAGTTTTCACTCTTAATCCAGCGAACAATTAATGAACTATCCAACAATTTTTTATATTCAAGATTTTTCGCTTCTTCTTTGCCAAATCTCGTGAAATATGAATCGTGGTTATCGTATGACTCAGAAAAAATGAAACCAGCCTCTCTCAGCTTTTCTTTTACAGCATCCACTGTTTCAAAAACTTGATAACAAATTTCAGTCATATTTTTCTCCTTTTGATATTGTGGCAGTATGCGGTTGCCATATTGTGGGTGCATAGTGAATTAGTCGTATGAACTATTAAGTTCGTAGGTGGGCTGAAATTTGCCACTTTTCCCCACGCATCCTGTGGTTTTTTACTCATTTTCACCACCATTAGCAGGGTCTTTCTGACCTACGAATTTTATTCTCAATTGCCCACACCCCGCCCCAATGCGGGCACCCCTCTTATAGAGGGGAATTTTTCCGTTTCGTTTTAAAATACTCTGTCAGTATCCTGCCGCATTCTTCTTCCAGCACTCCGCCGGTTACTTTTGCTCGGTGGTTAAAGCGCTTATCTTCCGGCAAGTTATACAGCGTGCCGCAGCAGCCGGCTTTGGGGTCGTATGCCCCAAACACCACTTCCTTTACTCTGGCGTTTATTATTGCACCCGCGCACATGGGGCATGGCTCTAACGTTACAAAAAGCGTACACTCGTTAAGGCGCCAATCCCCCAGTTTTTTTGCGGCTTTGGTCATTGCTATTAGCTCGGCGTGCGCAAATGCCGAGTTGTTTTTTATTTTACAGTTATGTGCCCGCGCAACAATCTCTCCGTCTCTAACAACCACAGCACCCACCGGCACTTCGTCGGCAGCAGCAGCCTTTTTGGCTTCAACAAGAGCTATACGCATTAATGTTTCCATATAATCTGCCTTGCAAAATCCATATATCTCTTTTTTTGACATTCTATGACACTTCCAGTTTTTAGCCTTTATATGCGCAAGAAATTCGTCTGAGATTCTGAAGTGGTAGTTTTCTATGTAATAGACTAGCGCACTGTCCCAGTCCCACTCGCCATCGGTATAACAGTACGGGCCAAGAATGCGTTTTTCAGGCGCAAAAATATCATCAGCAATTCCAGGCGAAGCTACGAAGCAATTGCCGCTTTTAAGATATGCTAAAATCTTGTCCTCATCAGGCTGCGGCTCTTTTTGCACCCTTGATGCAATGTGTTTCTTGTTTTTATAATAAAGTTGTTCCTGTTTCCTTTCCATAGTTCTCCCCTTTAAATTTGGGCTTTTTTAAATTCCGCAAGCATATAAACATCCGCAAGCTGTTTTTCACTCTTTATATCCAGCACAACCGGAAGAAACCGCATTGTTTTGCCCATTGGCTTGGTGTTTGCTATCAATTCCTTTGTTTCTTTACTTAATGGCAAGTTTTGCAAGTCCCCTCTAAGCTTCTCCGAAAAGAAAAACGCCGTTTTAAAAAACCCTTCCCAGATGGAAAGCCAAAACAGCGGCTTTACCTTGTTTGCCCCTCGCGGGGTCGTCCATTTGTATTCGCCTTTAGAGAGCCACGCCTTGCCGTCGTTATAGTACCGCCATTCCATAAGCGAGATGTCCTGTACGTTTAGCCCGCTAAGAAAGTTGTTGTATGCCGCACTTGCCCCGCCAAGACCTGCGGCTATAATTTTGTTTGTTGGTTTAACTTCCGGGTCTGTTAATAATGCTTTCTCGTTTTCCATTGCTTTCTCCTTTTTAAACCACCCCGCCCTTTGGGCACCCCTCCAAGGAGGGGAATTTTATTTGCAATATCCAGTGCCTTTGCCGGCACATTTTTGTTTTGGGCTAAAATTTCCGGCAGGTGTTCCACTCCTATCGGGTGGTTAAGAATATCATTACCAACTTCAATTGTCAAGGCGGGGATTTTTAATTTTTGCATACACCAGTCTTTATAGCCTCCGGTATTGCCGGGCGTGGATTTAATTGTATAGCCGGTTATGCCGGATATAGCTTCCGCTATTTTCCTATCCCGCTCCAGGCGAACGCCTGTTTGTCCGAACTCGTAATATATTTCCTCTCCTTTGGAGTGATAACTGATTGTAAGTTTGGGTTTTACTTTTAAGGTAAATTCCGCCAGTGCCCTGGTCTCCGGCTCGCTATGAGCGTGTTTGCCAATATAGTTTTCTGAGGCTGGTTCAAACTTATTGTCCGTACCCTGTCCCCATTTGGCATCAAAGTTGCGGTTAAGGTCAACAGCATTTGCATTTGCCTTCCATAGGCTGAAGTCACTTCCTCCATCCAGCGCAAGAGCAACTCCATCGGGATTAGCACATGGGATAAAGTAAATTGCACCCAACCCAAGGGATTGCTTCGCTAAACACACCCCGTCACTTCGTGCCACCCCTCTCAAGAGGGGAATTATTGGTGCCGTCTCGCAATGGCAATGGTTAGATTTTGCGCCAGCGAGACAGACGGGGTAGCCAAACGAAAGTTTGATATGCTCTATCGCCAAATAAGCAGTTATGTACTCCCTGGCGTGAATAGCATATTGAATGATGACACTTGGCTCACCGCTCCCCACCGCCACGCACCAGATGTTTCTTCCCAGCACAGACTTACCGATGCTGAACACTTTGATGCCGGAGTTTTTGAACTCTAAAATCTGTTGCTCTAACTGGTTGTGTTTCATACAAAACATATATGAATTGTACTTGTTTTTTGCGCTCGGCTAACGCCAAGCGGCTAGTCGCGGCCTTGCCGCGGCCAACAGCACGGACTCTTCTTTGACCGCTGTTACTCCGTCTTTCCGCCCCGAAGGAATTGGGTAATTTTGCTTTGTGCACCTACAACTCTTGACTTCTGTCCAGCGGATTGCTTCGTTTGAATCCGGAATAGAAATGCTCGCAATGACAGCACTTCCTGGAGCGAAGCGACCCGACATTATTCATTATTCACTATTCATTATTCATTCTACTTATGGTACGGCGTACCGTTCAAAATAGTAAACACTCGGTAGAATTGCTCCAGCGCCATTACTCTAAACAACTGGTGCGGATAAGTAAAACTTCCGAATGACAGGCGCAGGTCTGCTCTTTTCTTAATTGTGTCATTTAAGCCCCATGAACCGCCGATTACAAAACTGATACATGAGTTTCCGCCGGACATTACATCGTTTATTGTTTCCGATAGCTGCGGGCTGGTATACGCTTTGCCGCCAATATCACCGACTATTACATAGCCCTTCAGGTGCCTGGCAATTCTCTCCGCCTCCGCCGGGCTCGGGTCGTTCCCTGCAGGTGCAGCTTCCGCTACCTCAATAATATTTACATTGCACCATGCGCTAAGGCGTTTGGTGTATTCCTCTACGGCTTGCTTAAAGTAGTTTTCTTTAAGCCCGCCTACACAAATAATTCTCAGTTCCAGCATTTACAATACTCCCCAAACAAATGTAAATATGGTTACAATTACCCCAAGCGTAATTGAAGCGTAAAAAAAGAAGTTCTCCCAAAACGAAGGTTTAGCCATGCTCACCCGCTCATCCGCCAGCATTACATTCAGCATACCGTGCTTTTTTAAATATGCGCCATATTCGCTATCGGTCATGCCGTTTGCCTGTGCTTCCGACTGCCGTTTTAATAATTGTACCTGACGGTAATAGCTTAGCATTAACGCCTGGTTGTTAAAGTCAATTCCATCCGCCTGCCCGTCGGCTTGCATTTTGGCTTTAAACTTTTTAACAAAATCTTTAAAGTCTTTGTTTCCGCGCTCAATAAACAGCCTTATAAATAATCCCAGAATTACAAAAACAATAAGTGACATTATTAAAAACACTGCTATAAATACCACAAAAACGTTGTTGCTGGCAAAAAAGCCGTTTATTGAATCGTAAAAGCCGCCCAGCCACCAATCGTTTTTGTCTGCGTGTGAAAAATACGTGCCCAGAAAGTTGCTTACAATATGTATGATAATAGCGGGGATTATGCTCTTAGTAATTATGGTAAGCTGAGCCAGCAGCATACCGATAATTGCAGTATAGAAAAACTGCGTTATGTTTAAGTGCATAAGTCCAAACAGCAATCCGCAGAGTATTACGGCACGCAGGTTACTGCCCTGGCTTTTTAACCCGCCAAGCAGCATTCCGCGGTGCGAAACCTCCTCAAATATGCCCGGCAGAATTGCGGTAAACAGCACCGCCAGCAAAAAATAGACTGCCGGCGACTCAGTTACATCTGCCTTAACCGGCTCCGGCGGCGCATAGCCCAGCATACCTATAATTCCGTTAAAGAAACTGGAAATTGCAATAGTCAGAAAGTAAAAACAAACACCCAGAGCTATTGTATATAATATGGATTGCCAGTTTACGGTATTAAGCGAAAATCTTTTTACAAATTCCTGCTTTGTTGGTCTGGTGAACCACCATATAAGCAATACGGGTACAGCACCCATAATTATTATCTGAGTGCAGATTGTAAACAGCCTGTCCTTCCATACAAGCGGCATATCACCAAAGTCAATAAGTAAAAACGCCACCCTGAGACCAATAAACAGCAGCAGAATAATAAAATAAGCCAGCCCCGTGTAAAATAGCAGTTTGTTTTTTATTAACGGTTGTTTTGTGGTGTTGTTTTCCAAGTTAACTCCTGTGTTGTAATTAATTCCCCTTTAAGATAAAGGGGTGCCCGAAGGGCGGGGTATGTGATAACGCAAGCAACTACCCCGTCAGGCTTCGCCTGCCACCCCTTAGCGGAGCAAAGGGGAATTTTGCTTTCTGCTCTCCTAAATAATAAATGCTTTATATATAAAGTTATATAACCAAAGCGCCAAACCTATAGCAAGACCTGCCGCAAACATCAGCACCGTAAACGGGGATTTAAACAAGTCTTTTAGCGGCACTCTGTCATTGCGAGACTCACCCGAGACATCTTCAGGCGAAGCAATCCCCTCGGCAGAAGTTTTATCCATGGGACTGCTTCGTTTGAATCCGTCTCCAGAGACACTCGCAGTGACGGATGGTGTGTTCCATTTTTTAATCAGCCATACCGCAAGCCAAACCGCTCCGGCACCAATAATCATTGCCCCAACCGCATAGCCCGCATCTGCCCAACTGACAGAAGTCATAACTTCAGCTTCCAGCACGCCAATTTCGTGCAAATACATAAAGGTAATAACAATAAAGTTGTTTACAAAGTGCAATATAATTCCCGCCCACAAGCTGCGGGTTTTGTATACCACATACCCAAGCATTATGCCCAGAAAAAACGTGTATGCAGTCTGCTGAATGTTTCCGTGCATCAGCATAAAACATAGCGCACTTATAAGCACGCTTGCCCACATTCCGTATTTGCGCAAGCCGTTTAAAATAATTCCCCTAAAGAGAAATTCCTCACAGAAAGCAGGAAGCGCAGCCATAAGCAAAACGGCCAGCAGATAATATCCAAAATTATCAAGCGGAAGATTTAAGCCCGCTAACTCATAACCCGTCAGCGAAATAACATAATCCAGTATTCCGATTATCGGAGAAAATAGCACGGTCATGGCCGCACCAAGACAAATCAGCACCGCAACGGTTTTGAAATTTACGCCTTTATTAAGCCACGCGGCTTTTACGCCGTTTATTCTGCGGGCTTTTGTAATAATTAAATATACAAAATAAAAGCTGAGTTCGGCAAGTGCCGCACTAATAAACAATGCCGGTGCGGTGGTAATAATTTCGTTGTAAGTTACGCCGGCAATTGCAGCCACAATAACAAGAATTATTCCTAAGGCAAATATAATAATCTGAGGTGCAACCACCCCGGCAACAAACCCGATTCCGGAATCCTCCGGATTATAATAGTCCCGCTTAAACTTCATTAATACAGTATAGCGCAGTTGGAATTAAATAGCAAGAAAATTCCCCTCTATAAGAGGGGTGCCACGAAGTGGGGGGTGTGGAGTTAATACAAAAAACTCCCGTCTGGGAGTTTTTTAATTAGTCACTGTATTCTTGCTTAGCTATTTCGTAATCGTCGTCGGCTGTCTGGTTGTTAAATCCGCTTAAAAACTTGCTGGCTGCACTTTTACTGTCTACGCTGTTGGCGGGCATAACCGAAGTATATTGCTTCAGGCCGGTTCCTGCCGGAATAAGTTTACCAATAATAACGTTTTCCTTTAGTCCTACAAGTCTGTCTACCTTACCCTTAATTGCAGCTTCAGTCAGCACTCTGCTTGATTCCTGGAAGCTGGCTGCCGACAAGAACGAGGTTGTGGTAAGACTCGACTTTGTTACGCCCAACAGAATTCGTTTTGCCGTAGCCGGCACTCCGCCATCCATAATAATTTTCTGGTTAACTTCCTCATAATCGTTTATGTCAACCATATCACCGGGGATGTATTGCGTATCGCCGCTTGAGTCGATTTTAACTTTTCTCAGCATCTGCCTGATAATAATTTCTACGTGCTTAGGGTTGATGTCAACGCTCTGACTTTTATAAACCGATATAACTTCTTTAAGCAGGTATTCCTGAACATCTTTAAGCCCTCTAGTACGCAAAATATCCTGCGGGTATAATGCGCCTTCGGTTAAAGGCGTGCCTGATTCAACGTTGTCACCGGTTTTAACCTTAATAATACTTCTTGCGGGAAGCAAGTAACTAACTTCACCGTCACCGTTTTTAATTACAACTTCTTTACGTTTATCAACATCGCGTACCGTAACCCGGCCGGCGCCCTCGCTGACCATGGCCACACCGCCCGGCCTTCGTGCTTCAAATATTTCTTCTACACGCGGCAGACCTTGAGTCATGTCGGCAGCAGAGGCAATACCACCTGTGTGGAAGGTTCTCATTGTAAGCTGGGTGCCGGGCTCGCCTACGCTTTGAGCGGCAATTACACCAACAGCTTCGCCCACTTCAACAAGGCCGGTGCTGCCAAGGTCACGTCCGTAGCATTTTGCACATACACCGTTTTTGCTTCTGCAGGTAAGAATTGTTCTTATATTTACACTCTTAATTCCGGCTGCAACAATTGCATCTGCGGCAGCCTTAGATATAAGTTCGCCTGCTTTAACAAACGGCTGTCTGGTTTTAGGGTTAATAATATCTTCAACGCTAACCCTGCCTACAATACGGTTTTCAAGTTTTTCAATCACCTGGTCACCGTTTACCATATCAGAAACAACCTGACCCTTAACAGTTTCACCCGCCGCCTTAAAGCAGTCATCTTCCACAACCACTACACCGTGAGCTATGTCAACCAGCCTTCGGGTTAAGTATCCTGCGTCGGCCGTTTTAAGTGCCGTGTCGGCCAGACCCTTACGTCCGCCGCGCGCAGACATAAAGTATTCGTGGCTGCTAAGGCCTTCTCTAAAGCTGGACAATACCGGAATATCAACCTTTTTACCTGAAGCGTTTGCAATAATTCCACGAATTCCGCAAAGCTGGTTAAGCTGTTCTTCGGTTCCCCTGGCCTTACTGTCTACCATCATCTTAATAGGGTTAAACTTGTCCATACCGGCAACCACAACCGCTTTAATCTTTTGGGTTGCAGCGTTCCAAAGCTCAACATTTTTGTTAACCTTTTCGTCACGTGTAATCAGTCCGCGGTCAAACAACTTTTCGTTTTTGGTAGCCATTTCCTGATACTCGGCAATAATTTTGGCTTTCTCTTCCGGCATCTTCATATCAAACACGTTTACCGTTGCCGCACCCACCGTGCTGAACTTAAAGCAGATTTCTTTTATTTTATCCAGCATTGATGCGGTGGCTGTTGTTCCGTGCTTAGCATACGCAGCACCAGTAATCTCGCCCATTTTGCCTTTTCCAACCGGAAAATGAATCTCGTACATGAATATGTTTTCTTTTTTGGTTCTGTCAACAAAACCAAGATCCTGACTAACAACACGGTTTAGTATTATTCTTCCGGTTGTAGTCTGAGTTCTGCCGGTGTAATTTTTGCCCTCAAACTCAACCGTTCTTCGCACCCAGATTTTTGCCTGAAGCTCAATAACCTTGTCCTGGTAAGCCAGCAGCGCCTCGTCTTCGCTGGTAAACATTGTACCTTCGCCTATTGCGCCATCTTTTTCTAATGACAGGTAATATGAGCCAAGGATAATATCCTGGTTAGGAGTAACTACGGGAGCTCCCGAAGCCGGCTTAAGGATGTTGTTGCTGGCAAGCATAAGGAGACGGGCTTCGCTTCGAGCCTCCAAACTTAATGGTACATGAATAGCCATGGTGTCACCGTCAAAGTCGGCGTTAAAGCCCGGGCACACTAAAGGATGCAATTTAATAGCTCTGCCCTCTACCAGCACCGGCTCAAACGCCTGAATGCTAAGCCTGTGAAGGGTTGGCGCACGGTTTAAAATAACCGGGTGGTCTTTAATAACCTCTTCCAAGATATCCCAAACCTGCGGTTTTTCGCGCTCTACCATACGTTTTGCGCTTTTTATGTTCTGGGTAAAGTTAAGCTCTACCAGCTTTTTCATTACAAACGGCTTAAACAGCTCCAGTGCCATTTCTTTAGGCACTCCGCATTGATACAATTTAAGTTCAGGTCCAACCACGATAACCGAACGGCCGGAATAGTCTACACGCTTACCAAGCAGGTTTTGCCTAAACCGGCCCTGCTTTCCGCTAATCATAGCTGTAAGTGATTTAAGCTCTCTCTGCTTAGCACCCTGTACAGGCTTGCCGCGCTTGCCGTTGTCGATGAGCGCATCAACCGCTTCCTGCAACATACGTTTTTCGTTACGTACAATAACATCGGGCGCGCCAAGGTCAATCAGTTTTTTAAGCCTGTTGTTTCTGTTAATAACCCGGCGATACAGGTCGTTAAGGTCGCTGCTTGCGTATCTGCCGCCGTCCAGCTGAATCATTGGCCTAAGCTCCGGCGGAATAACCGGCAGCACGTCCAAAATCATCCAGCGCGGATTGTTGCCGCTCTTTAAAAACGAGTTTACTATGTCCAGTTTTTTAATTGCTTTAAGCTTCTTCTGGCCCTTAGTAGTGGTCATCTGCTCACGTAAAACGGCAGCCTCAGCCTCAAGGTTAATTTCACTAAGCAGTTCACGTACAGCTTCTCCGCCCATGCCGGCTCTGAAGCTTTTGTATCCAAACTCTTCAAGAGCCTCGCGATATTCCTTATCGGAAATAATCTGCTTTTTAGTAAACTTGGTTGTGCCCGGGTCCAGCACAATATAGCTGGCATAATACAGCACCTGCTCCAGGCTTTTTGCCGTAAGCTCCAATATACTGCCAACTCTGCTGGGCACGCCCCGCACAAACCAGATGTGGCTGACAGGGGTTGCAAGTTCAATGTGCCCCATGCGCTCGCGGCGCACCTTGCTGCGGGTTATTTCCACGCCGCACTTTTCACAATGGTGTCCTTTGTATCTGATTCGTTTATACTTGCCGCAATGACATTCAAAGTCTTTTCTAGGCCCAAATATACGCTCGCAAAACAGCCCGTTTATTTCGGGCTTAAGCGTCCTGTAGTTAATGGTCTCCGGCTTAGTAACCTCTCCGTGACTCCATTCCCTGATTTTTTCAGGGCTTGCGATGCTTATCCGGATTGAATCAAAGTTATTTAGTTCAAACATTTAATTTTTTCTCCCTTAATCCTATTCATCAAAGTCATCAAACAGGTTGCCCGCGCTAAACGCGTCCGCTTGCTCTGCTTCGTATTCATCTTTGCTTACAATGTCATTGCTTTCCGTAGCCGCTGTAAAGTCTAAGTCTAAGTCTTTTTCTTTTGTCTCTCGTCTGCCCTGAGGTATTATTATATCAACCTCATCGTTAGTCAGCTCGGTAATTGCAATTTCGCGGCTGTCTTCGGTTAAAATCCTCATATCCAGCCCCAGGCTCTGCAATTCTTTTATCAATACCTTAAAGCTCTCGGGTATGCCCGGTTCGGCAATCGGCTGACCCTTAACAATACTTTCGTATACTTTTGTTCTGCCCGCAATGTCGTCACTCTTAACCGTAAGCATTTCCTGCAGCAAGCTTGCTGCGCCATACGCTTCAAGCGCCCATACGTCCATTTCACCAAACTTCTGTCCGCCAAACATGGCCTTTCCGCCAAGCGGCTGAGCGGTAACCAGCGCATACGGTCCGGTGCTTCTTGCGTGCATTTTGCTGTCTACCATATGGTCAAGCTTAAGCATATATTTGTATCCAACCGTAACGCGGTTTTCAAACGCCTCACCCGTACGCCCATCAAAGAGCTGCATCTTTCCGTCAAGCGGCATACTGTTTTCTTTATACAGTTCCTGAATAAGCCGCTCGTTTGCTCCGTCAAAAACCGGAGTGGCTACCTTCCAGCCAAGAGTTTTTGCCACAAGCCCCAAATGACACTCCAGCATCTGCCCTACGTTCATACGGCTTGGTATACCCAGCGGGTTAAGAACGATATCAACCGGCTGTCCGTTTGCCATAAACGGCATATCCTCTACCGGCAGCACACGTGACACAATACCCTTGTTTCCGTGACGGCCTGCCATTTTGTCACCCACGCTAAGCTTACGCTTTTGAGCAACATATACCTTAACAAGCTGGTTTACGCCTGCTTCAAGCTCGTCCTTATTAGCCCGGCTGAATACCTGAACGTCAACAACCACACCGCCGCGTCCGTGCTGAACGCGGAGACTGGTGTCCCTAACTTCTCTTGCTTTTTCGCCGAATATGGCTCTAAGCAGCCTTTCTTCGGGCGTAAGCTCGGTTTCTCCTTTGGGAGTGACCTTACCTACCAAAATATCACCGGGGCGAACCTCGGCACCAATTCTGACAATTCCGTCTTCGTCCAGGTTTTTAAGAGCATCGTCACTTAAGTTTGGAATATCTCTTGTAATCTCTTCGTTACCAAGTTTTGTGCTTCGGCTTTTTTGCTCTTCAACGCGCAGCGTGATAGAAGTGTAAACATCATCTTTAACCAGGCGCTCACTAATCAAAATTGCGTCCTCGTAGTTGTAGCCTTCCCAGTTCATAAACGCAACCAGCATGTTTTTACCTAAGGCAAGCTCACCGTCTTTGGTTGAGAACCCGTCAATTATAGAGTCTCCCGCCTTAACTTTTTCGCCGGCCTTAACAATCGGTTTCTGGTTAAGACAGGTGTCTTTTGTGGTCTTGTTAAACTTCAGCAACTTATATTTGTCTTCACCGGCAGCCGTTTTTACTATAATTTCGTTAGCATCAACATATTTTACTTCACCGTCATTTTTAGCCAGCACCACTGCGCCGCTGTCTCTGGCAATAAGGTGCTCATACCCTGTGCCCACAATGGGAGCCTCGGTACGCAACAGCGGAACAGCCTGACGCTGCATGTTAGCGCCCATAAGCGCACGCGGGGTGTCGTCGTTCTCTAAAAACGGAATTAAACTGGTTGCAGCAGAAATAAACTGACGTGGACTAACGTCAATGTAATCAACTTGTTTTTTGTTTACCTCAATAAATCTGTCCTTATATCTGCAAACAATGTTTTCGTGGTCAAATCTGCCTTCACTGTCAAGCACCTCGGTGGCCTCGGCAATCTTGTAAGTCTCCTCAACGTCTGCCATAAGGTAGTCTACGGTATCGGTAACCTTACCTGTGTTTTTGTCCACCCTGCGGTAAGGAGCCTCTAAAAATCCGTATTCGTTAACCCTTGCGTATGTAGCAAGAGTATTTATAAGTCCGATTGATTGACCTTCAGGTGTTTCAATAGCACATAGCCTGCCGTAATGAGTGTAATGTATGTCACGCACTTCTTCGCCGGCACGTTCTTTGCGCACACCGCGCGGGCCAACAGCGGAAACCTTTCTCTTTTGCGTAAGCTCGCTAAGCGGGTTAACCTGGTCCATGTTTTGAGACAGCTGCGAGCTTTTCATAAAGTCCATAATTGCTTTATTAATCGGACGCGCGTTTATAATGCTTGTCGGGCTGGCGGTTGTCAAATCCTGGCCCTGCATACTTTCACGAGCTAAAGTAGCAAGCTTAGCCATTCCGCTATGAAGCGCAATGCTCATAAGCTCGCCAACAGTACTTATTCTGCGGTTGGCAAGATGGTCAATGTTGTCGGTTTCGCCAATTCCCTCGCTAAGGTCTAATAAGTAACTGATACTTGCAATAATGTCGTCTAAAGTTACGCTGCGGTTAATCAGTTTGGCGGCATTGGTCTTTATAACTTCAAGTTTGGCAGCATTTGTCTTCTGCCCTTTAAACAGCTCAAGCAATGCCGGATAATAAACCTGCTCCAGTACACCCAGCTCTTTAGGGTCGCATTTAATAATAGCGTCAAGTGCAACACGGTTATTTCCAATCATCAGGTGCTTTTTGCCGCTGTCCAGTTCTATTACAACACGGTTTATGCCGCTGTTCTGTATGGCTTTTGCCTGCTCACGAGTTAACTCAACTCCGGACTTAAGCACAGTACCGTCAGCCAGTTTTAAGTCCTCGGCCAAAGTTTTATCTATTAACCGGGTAGACAAATTCAGCTTTTTGTCAAATTTGTATCTGCCTACACGCGCCAGGTCGTATCTTAGCTCGGTAAAAAATAGATTGTTGATATATGTTTTTATTGCCTCAGCACTGGGCAGCTCGCTTGGCTTAAGCTTTTTAGAGAGTTCAATTAAAGCATCTTCCTGCGTTTTCTGAGTTTCTTTTTTCAAGGTTTCAGCAATCATCGGGTGGTTGTTAAACAGCTTGTTAATCTCGGCCTCTTCGCCAAGACCAAACGCCTTTAATAATAAACCAACCGAAACCTTAACGCCGCGGTCAATAATTACACGCATGGTGTCAAGCTGAGTCTGTTCAAACTCCAGCCAGGTGCCGCGGGTTGGAATTAATGTGTTTTTATAAGTTTGCTTGCCTGTGTTTTTGTCGTCTAAAAGCTCGTAATAAACACCTGGGCTGCGCACAATCTGGCTGACGATAACTCTGTCTACACCTGAAATAAGAAAGGAACCTTCTTCGGTCATAAGAGGTACATCACCCAAAAACACGTTTTGGTCAATTGCTTCACCGGTTTCTTTATTAATAAGCCGTGCGCTTACTTTAATAGGCACCGAGTAAGTAAGTCCCCTTCTGCGGCATTCCTGAATGTCGTACTTGGGGGCACCGTCCAACCGGTAGTCTAAAAAGTGAAGCTCAGCCTTTCCGCTGAAGTCCTCTATGGGAGAAAATTCCTTAATGGTCTGCCCAATTCCCTCTTCTAAAAAGCGTTTGTAGGCATCCTTCTGAATTGCAATCAAGTACGGAACCTCAATCGGCTCCTGAATTCTGGCAAAACTTAATCTCTCGGTTTTGCTTCCGCATTTAATCTTTTTAAACGCAGGTGCTGGTTTTGTTTGAGCTGCAGGCATTGATACTCTCCTAAAAATATTTATTTTTAAAACTTGCTAAAATTTAGTTGCCATATGTAATTAATTTTGATACCATGGGGCTGTGGCTTGGTGGTAAAGATTTTGTCTTTGCAAGATGGATTGAACTTCTAACCGGGGGATTGCTTCGTTGGAATCCGGAATAGAATTGCTCGCAATGACACTGTAAAACACAAAAAAATGCCGTATAAAAACAAGCATTTGCTCCGCTCGGCTAAAACGATTTGGAGAGTAAATTACAATTAAATTTTTTGCAAACCAATAGTCAACCACACCACAACTAAATAATATCAGATTTTTAATTATAGCATAGCTAGTTGCTAGTGTCAACTACTATTTTAAATATTTTACTAAAATAAAAAGAGCCGTTACGGCTCTTTTTGATTAATTTTTACCACCCATCTCAGGCTCGCCGCCTTCTAAGTCGGTAAGGTTGCCGCGGTTGCCTGCCGGACCTTTGTCGCCAATGCGCGTTCCAACTGCACCGCTAGCTGAGCCCTCATGCACACTTCCTCCATAAAAGTTGCTCAACTTTTCGGGGTCGTTTATTTTGCCGCCAGCGTTTAGAGAGCAGCTGCGCAGAAAGTGTACCGGCCTCCCCCACCAGGTATCTCGATTCGGAGAAATCCTTGGGTCAATATTTATATCCCCATCCGCCACGACTTGCTTACGGAAACTTATCCCTTCCTGGTCAAACATATAAATCGGCAAAAGGTGGAGAGAGCCTCCAACATTTACATTGCCCAGCACGTTTACTTCTTTTCCAGCAATAACAAAGTCGCCTGCAACGGTAAAATCATTCCACAAACTATCGCTTCTGTCAAAATAGATAGCCAGCGACTTGTGCGCTTCGGTATTGCACGAACCAAGCCCAATGCTGGATATTCCGCCCCGCATTACAACATCGTTTTCCGGTGCTGCCGCAATTATAAGCGTATTTTCGGGAAACACGTATTTACTGGCATTTTTATCAAAACACTTCGCCAGGTCTTCATACGTTTTTAAAACAATAAACGGAGTTTCCAGGTCCGCCTTTGCTTCGGCATAAACAAACTCTTCATGCAATCTGATTTTATCCTGCCTAAGGCGTTTCATTATGGTTTCCTGGTCTTTTAAGTAAAAGTCGAGGCTTTGCTTGTTGGCTTCGTTTCTAAAATAGTTTTCTTCTTCCACCATTTCTCTCCGCTTAGCCCAATAAGCTTTTGCGTGCGGAGAAACCGTATTTATATATGCCATCATGACATCAACTATTTTATTCATTTATTATCTCCTTACCGCAGTTTCTGTTGGGCAAAAGTGATGCGCGTTGCTGAGTTTGTTCGGGTCGCACGCCCTGCCCAACACTCTTAAATCAGATTGCTCGTAAAAGCGCACTAAGGTTCTGTACTCTGTATCCGGAGCAAACCGCGGGTCAATATTTAAACCATCCTGAACCGTTGTGCTTTTACTAAACTCAATTCCTCTTGCAGCCTCGCCCTTGTCAACCGGCAACACCGTAAGCGAGCCGTCCACAACATTCACTTTTCCTGCCACATTAACCTCGTACCCTGCAATCATCAGGTCATCGTACGCCGTAACATCGCTCCAAATCCTATCACTTATATCACAAACAATGCCCAGCGAACCTAACGCCTCTATCTCTAAGCAATGCCCCATGCCCACTCCCGATATGCCGCCACGTTGCACAATATTACCCTCCGGCGGGCTGGCAATAATCAGCGTGTTTTCAACAAACTCAAACTTGCGGCTCTTTTTGTTAAAGTATTGCGCTAAGTCTTTAAAAGTCTTAACAACATTAAACGGAGCGGCCCCGTCTGCCTTGGCTTCCGTTTCCGCAAGCTTAGCCAGCAGCTCAGTTGCTTCGCGCCCCCCCCCGTCAGATATTTCGCGAAGCCTGGCACGACACGCCTTAGTAGCACCGCCTACCGTGCTTACGTACTTTAACATTATATCGGCTGCACTGCCCCTTATGTCTGTTGTTTTGTCCATGGCATTAGTTTAGCACAAATTAGAAATTTGTCAATACCTAAAATAAATTGCCTGACTATTGACTGTATCAATCAATTATGGTATCATTAATACATAACAATCCGGGAGAAATTTAAATGCCGAAGCCGGTAATCATAACATCACCGCAAGACATAATGGTTCAGGTTGAACTGTTTTTGTATGTTGAAGACAGACTTACGCTTAAAGAAGTGGCAACACACGCGGTAAGAAACAATCTGCACGCCATAGAAATAATAAATTCCGAGCCGCGCCACAAATCGGCAAACGGCAAGCCATCCAAACGCCAATGGGTCTTTGATTATTACGCCAAGCTTACTTTGCTTGAAAACGGCCTTGCCGGCGATGCGGCTTTCGTGCATATTGCATCTCATATGAATCCCGCCAGAAATGTATATAACGGCCTTGCAGACGATTTGCTAAAACTGCCCGAAATATTACAAACAAGCGGGACAGTAAATTTAACCGCAAATGCAAAAGACCTGGTAAAACTGACAACCTTTCATAAAGTCGGCAAGGCATCCACTAGAGCCATGAATCATATCAGGCTGCAGGAAATAAACGGATATGATAAAACTCTGACCGGCTACAGGTTTGATAAAATCAAAGAGTTCAGTTTTAACGTTGGTGATAAGCCCGTTAGCCTATACAGCGGGCCAACGGAGCCGGGACAGAAAGTACGGCTTTATAATCTTGATTTTGTAGATAAAGAAAAGCGGCCCGGAATCGAGCCCGGACAGACCGTAATTGACGGATTTACTTTCAGAAAAATGCAGCGGGATGACTCAAGCAAGTTTATTGTAGCGGGCAATCAAGGACTTAATCGTTCGTTCAGCTTAGACGAGCCCAGGCATTATTTTGGCGCAGCACCCGGCGCATATGCCGCATGGCGGAGAGAGAACGATAAAAAACGTGCAGACAAAAAAACAGCGGCAGAGGGAGATAACTCAACATTAACCCACTTAAAATAAAATCAATTTAGGAGACCAAAATGCCACGCAAAAAAGTAATTTTACCAATTCAGGAAATTGCAGTTCAGGTTGAACTGTTTTTGAAAGTAATAGATGTTGCAAGCAACGAAAGAACCCTTGTGCCGCTTAACAACAATAACGAGGCTATAGAGATTATGGAAAAGCATAAAAGCTGCCCGGATTTTTATTACGACTATTTTGCAAAAATCAGTCTCGTACAAAACGGCCAGCCAGGCAATAGTGCGTATGTGCATATCTCGCCCGTCCAGTTTCCCGAGCGCAACCTAAAGTCAAGGTTGCACGAGGATTTGCTGCCTCAGCACCTGCCGGCATTATTGTGCACCTCAGGCAGAACAACTATAACCGCAAGTGTGCAGGAGGGCGTGTTGCTTACTACCGGATACTCAAATGGCAAAACAAAGCAAGTGGCCATGTCAGCAATGCGCTACAGAGAAATTGACACAAAAGAAAACGGTCTTGATTCATACAGGTTTGATAAGATGAATCAATACCTGTTTAACATCAATAATGCTCATGTTGTGCTGCATGGCTCGCCTTTAGCGGAAATTGAAAGTGCCAAGATATACAGCCGGCCGCCCGGCAGCACAGGATATGCCCGTAAGCCTGTGGACGGTACGGCTATGATAAACGCAATTGGCTTACGGCAAAAACAAAAAACGGAAGCTAACACTCAACGAAACGAAAAACACATTGAAAGCGTAAACCTTGGTCAGTCGCAGCATTTTTACGGAGCTGCCCCATCGGGTTTTCACCAAAGACAGAGAGAACGTGTGGCAGCAAGAAATGCGGCCCGGGAGCAAGTTAAAACCGCCTGAGAGGCGGTTTTTTATCTATTCTTTAGTTTATAAACATTGCCCACATGGCGCTGCGGCGCAATACCTATATGTACATCTCTGCCTGCCCCCACACTTTCCAGTGCGGCAACGGCAGACTGATACGCAAGTTCCGGCGTGTTGGCCTCTTCGCTGATATGCGCTAAAATTACCCCGCGCACATTTTGATTCAATAATTGCTTTAGAGTTTCGGCACACGCGGCATTGCTAAGGTGACCGCGGCTGGACAATATCCGGGTTTTAATCTGCTCCGGACGCTTAGTACAACTCAGCATATGCGGGTCGTGGTTAGACTCCAGCACAATCAGGTCGCTGCGCGACATTGCCTTCAGCGTTCTGTCATCAGCCTGCCCAATATCGGTAGCAAGGCTGATTTTGTTATTATTATTAAACAACGAAAAGCCAAAGCAATGCACCGAGTCATGCGGAACCTCAAACGGAGACACGTCCAAGTCGTTTATATAAAAGCCCCGCTCGGATATTATTTTCTGGTTTTTAACCCCCACAAAACCGGAACGCCTGATTATGTGTTCCCAAACGTCTTCATGCGCATACACATCAATTCCGTATTTACGCGATAATGCGCCTACACTTTTTATATGGTCAATGTGCTCATGCGTAACCAGCACACCGCTGAGCTCGTGCGGATTAATGCCAACCAGACGCATACGCGCCTCAAGGTCGGATAGGCTCAGGCCCGCATCTATTAAAATTTTAGCGTTTTCGGTTTCTATATATGTTGCATTACCCTTACTTCCGCTGGCCAGAACTATCAGTTTCATAGAGCAAGTATAACAAATCCCAGCATTAATTGCAATAAAATTCCCCTCTATAAGAGGGGTGGCAAACCGTCAGGTTTGACGGGGTGTGGATAGAGCAAAAGCTGCTGTAAGCAACCACACCCCGTCACTTCGTGACACCCCTCTTATAGAGGGGAATTTTTGTCTTGCAGTCTTTCCATTATTTCTTGTCTACTATTATAAGCGGTATTATCATTTCCTCCGCCGTCAGGCCGCCGTGGTTGGCTTTTTTATCCTGCTCATACAGGTCATGAATCGTGCTGTACGTTAAATCCCAATCCGCAATACCTATTGCAATAAAATCACCCAGCAGCTCTTCTGTTTTTTGGTGCGGCTTGCCTGTGCCCAGCCAGCCAAGCTCAAGCAGCTCATGCTTAGCAAGCAGTAAAAACTTATGCTCAAAAAGCTTGTTAAACGCCTCTCTAAACTGCAGTCCTTTGCCTGCCTGCACAAAAAAACTAGTCATACGCTCTTCCATAGTCGGAGGCATAATAAGCAATTCATTCAACTCTTTGTATCCGCTCAGGTCAATATGTTTGGTTATATTAGTTGAGCCATGGTCGGCGGTTATTATAAACAATGTATCTTTTACGCCGCTTACAAGTTTTTCCAGCCGGTTGTTGATATTGCTGACCACATCTATAGCATACTTGCTGTTTGTTCCGTAATCATGCAGTACGCCGTCGGGCTCATGATGATACGCAAAAACCACCTTGCGCTCCGGCGTTTCGCAAAGCACGCTGATTAAACTCATCATTTCTTCCAAATCATTATAAACCAATTGAGTGTGTTCGTACGGTCCGCGGGTATGCGGCGGATTTACGGTATATGTGCGTATCCGCCCCTTAGAGGCATCAAAAATCTCTTGCAGCAGGCTTTTATGCGGCATAACGGAATTAGCCACGTCAACGTTTTTACCTACCATTTTCAGGCTGAAAGCATCGGTATTGTTAAATAAAGATACCACTGCCCCGGCCTCTTTAAAATAGGCGTTTCTGGCAAGCCAGCCATGCTCTAAAGGCGTCTGCCCCGTAATATAACTAATCATGGCAGGAGTTGTTGCGCTTGGAAAAACACTTTTCAGATTCCTGATATGTCCGGCGCGCAGAAACGAACGCTCCGGCAAGGTCTTTTTCAGCACATTGCTTCCAAGCCCGTCCAGCACAATAACAACTACGTTTTTAGGCTTGCGTTTAAGAACCGCGTCAATTTCGGGCAAGCCTGCGTGACCGGTATCTATTCCGGAGTGCCGTGATACGCTTGCTAAAACGTTTATCAGGCAATTATTGTAGTCCGGCGGCACAAAGTTTTTTTCCCCTTTACTCATAGCCTACCCCACGGATGCTTCTAAAAGAGCATTGTCTATAAATTTCTCATCCAGACCATGCTGACCATACCCCTGGCGCAAAATGCTTAAGTATTCCTGTCCGGGAACGCAAAGCTTTAAATTAGAACTCGGCACATAAACTATTCCGTCTAAAATCTTGCCGCCGATTTCAGCGGTGGTTTGATTTTTAATATATAAATACGGCAACGTAACCGCATTGGTAAGCTTGCCGGTTTCGGCTGCGTTAATCTGCCAGCAAACTACCGGAACCCTGCTTTTTTTACCGGGCACAATACTTGCAATTGCATTGCCCTTGTTGCCCGCAAAAATCAGTTTGCGGTCCACTAAAAAACCAGTGCCCAACTTTCTGGCACTGGGACAGGTTTTAATAATTCTATTGGCATTTATATTGCTGCCATACGCAAAATAATTTACGGTAGCCATTATACCCCTTAAAGAACAAATATCAGGCTTGATGCTATAGCAATAATTGCGGCATAATAAAAAGCGTAGTTTACATAATAAAGTTTTCGGTTTGCCGGCTGCTTTGGTCCAAAGTAAATAAGCGACAGCACCAGGTCGGATATCAGGAACAGCAACATGGCGGCAGCAAAGATTATTGCAAACGGCGCAAACACGGAGTCAATCCCCGCCTTAAGGCTGAGCACAAGGTTAATAATTGCTGCACCCAGAACCGTTCCGATTGCAAAGGAATAAGCAATTACAATCGCAAACAGCTTCCCAAATTTAAGACCCAGCAGCTGGCTGATTAAAAATATGAGCAGCGCAAGAATAACTCCTACTATAAGCGCAAACAGTGCGCTGTCACCAATGTACTGCACAAAGAATACAAAGAAGCTGCACATAGCTATGGTAAAGGCCAGCATTCCAAACGCACGTACTCTAAAGGCGTATTTTGCATCGTTAAACTCAAGCTGTGCCAGAAACACATCGCCCAGCATACAGGCAGCCAGACCTAAGCAAATATATATTGCGGAAGAATCTAATATAACACTGCTGCCCAGCGCATCCACAAATCCGATAAGCGCCGCAGCCACAACCGCAAGACTGGCCAGACCCTTTAGGGCAAGCGAAATAAACGGGTATTTCGGACGCTGAAATATTATAAACCCGATGCTCAATGCAACAGCTATTCCCAACAAAACATAACTTAACATTACTACACCTCTAAAACTTGCTCCAATTATACAACTTTTTGCTTGCTTTGTAAACCAAATTATAGTTCTATTTCGGGCAAATTGTCAATGGCAGCTTCAAGCTGCTGCCTGGAAAAACTTTCTTTTTTTATCAGCCCGCTTATTTTGGTTTCTGCGCACTTGCAAAGCTTACCGTTAATGTAGCCCGTGTCATTACATTCTAAACAATTAAACTTAGGGGCAAGGTCGGACCGTGTCAGATTCAGATTAATGAGTTCCGCATTTTGAGCGTCTTCAAATCCGGCATATTGCTTGTTAAGTGCGGTCAGTTCTTTACCTTCTGCCCGCGCCAGCTTTTGAGTAAGTTCACGCTTTTGCTTTTCTAAATCCGCAAATTTTCTATTTTGCATTGCAAGGCTAAAATTAGCCTCTGCCGCAATGATGTTTGCAAGTCTGCCTGCCTCAATTTCTTTAATCGCCTTTTGTGTTATCTCACGCTTGCTTGGCGCTGACGGCTTAACTGCTTTAACATTGTCGTCAAATTTGAATGAATCATACTGCGCTTTTGCCTGGTCTAAACCGGTTATTTTAGCCTCAAACCAAGCCGCCAGCAATTTGTTTATGTACGCCATGGGCTGTGCTTTCTGCTTAGACAGACCGGCAGCATACAACACCACCTCCAACGGCATATGCCAGATTTCGCTCCATGTTTTATAGTTCTCTCTGTCATAAACGGACACGCCCCGCTCTACACCTGCCAGACTTAAAATCCGGCGAATGATGTCATCGTTTGCAGCTATGCCGGAAATATGTTTGTTTATTGAACCCTGGTTTATAAGCCCTTGCTTATACAATTTGATTACAACCTCGTTCATGCCCGCAAGATTGCGCACGCCGGTTAAAAAACAGAAGTTTGCTATCTGTTTAAGCGTAGCACCAACATAGCCAAGTTCCAGCCATTTAACGATATATGTATCAACAACCTGCTCAAGGTTTTCGTAATATACGCCAATCGTCTTATTAATCTCTTTTGCAAGCGTTGTGTTTTCGGCGTGCAGCTTTGTGTATTCTTCAATTTCTTTAATGCTGGTTTTCCGCATTTCGTAAAACTTTAACAAGATATTATCCAGCCTGTTAAAGCCGCCCTTAGCTACAGATTTAGCAACAAACACAATCGTGTTTGGCTCAAAGCCAAGGTCACGAGTCCATTTAAGAAACAGCTGCCGCTCCTCAACATACGCATTACGACTGCTTCCCATTGCCTTAAGTACGCTCTTTATGTTTTTGTCGCTTAGTTCATATTCCTGCAAGCGCTCCTCAACTTGACCGGCGGTGAGCACACCGTCGGCAGCCCACGCTTTTGCTACCGCCAGGATATATGCAAAACCCACCTTGTCGCTTTTAATCATTGCACAATATTTCATAACCATCAGCAACGCTTCCTGCTGCATACCGCTGGTTTCTAAAAACTCGTAATAACTATTGGATTCATTCGGCAAAATATCGCGCCCCAAAACCAGAGTAACCTGCTTGTTAAACGCATCGTACTTGCCGGGCTTAAATTTTTTGTAATGCGTTACTTCGCGAATCGGCTGATACCGCACCTCAACAGGCTCGGCGTTTATAATTTGCACCAACCCTATTTCATGCCAGTATTCATATGCCTTAATTATTTCGTGCGGAGCCATGTTAAGTTTTTTGCCCATGTCGTCTATGGTGTTGGCGCCGCTTACTCCGCTTTGGCAAAGATACAGCCCGTACAAATACACTTTGCAAAACTCGGCAGAAGCATCTGGCAGGTAGCGCTCGAAAAAAAGCGCTTCAATTGATACGCTGTTATTCTCTTTATGCTCGGTTGAAAATTTGCAAAACGGCATTTGGTTGCTCCTTGTCAAAGGGGAATTGGGTCTACATACTATATCACAACCGCTCCGTAAATTTCAACAGAATATGAAAAAAGTTATCCACGACTTTTGATTGCGCTGTGGATACTGTGCATAACCTTTTACTTCTTTTGGCTTTCCAATGCAACAACGTCAAACTCTGCCTTTTTAGGGCTTCCGCGGAAGAAGTTTTGCACGCCGGTTAAAATAAGCAGAAACGAACTGATTAGTGATGCCTCAAAATGGTATGTGTCTTTATCCTTTTGTATCAGCCCCGACTTTTCAAGTGCGTTTAAATGATGATATGCCTGGCCCGTTGTTTTAAAGCTGCAAGCTTTCATAAGCTCGGCAACCGTGCTGCTTTTCTTTAATAGTTCTTTAAGAATCAAAATACGCTCACTGCTGCTAAGTGCATTTAAAACTTTTGCCGTTTTATCGTTGTCAAACGCTAAAACATTTTCAAAGTTAGTGTTAACCCCAAAATCACTGCCCGAGCCTTCCATATGAAAATTGCCGCGCACATGAATGTGGTTTTTAGGCATAGCCTTAACTTCATCAAGCCACTTCCCGTTTTGAGTGCCTTGCGGCTGCACGCTTTTGCTGCCGCCTTTAAGTACTTTAATTTCCGCTTCCATTGCTTCAAGCCTTTTTAAAATTTCTTTTTCCATACACTTCTCCTTAATTACGTATTTGCGTAATCGCATAATATATTATAACACACAAAGATTTATTGTCAAGGGTTTTTGGGAAAGTTCTCCACACCCCGCCTCGCAAACTCGGCACCCCTCTTGTAGAGGGGAATTTTGTGCGTGCTCGCAATGACAGCATTTGTTCGGAGCGAAAGCGACCCGACATTATTCATTATTCATTATTCATTATTCATTATTCATTATTCATTGCAGCAGCACATATACCTATAGCATGATTACAACCATTAAGTTAAACTTTAAAAAAGTTGTTTCTTTTGCCGTAATTCTGGCAATCATCTGCACTTGCACGGTTATGCTGGTTAGTTGTGACGGCGGTTCTCTATTGGATAAGCACAGCAGAAATCTTACGCAATACAACATCAGCGCGGTTCTCGGCAGTGATAACACTTTAAGCGCAAAGCAGGAAGTGCGGTACATAAACAAAACCGGCGTGCCGCTGGATTCTGTCTTGTTTCACCTGTACCCAAATGCGTATAGAGGAACCGCTAAAAACAAGCCCGTTCATGCAGGAAGCTCTGCCAAGGCCTACCCAAACGGTTTCAGCGAAGGCGGAATTGATATTATCCACCTGAAGGTCGGCGACACACAAGTGCCGGTTAAGCTGGGTGGAGATGACGGGCATTACCTGATTGTTGCCCTGCCAAATCAATTGACTGCCGGCTCAGCGGTGGAAATAACCATCGGCTTTGCACTGACCATACCCAACATTGCTCACCGCTTTGGATACGGAGACAACACCACTAATCTCGGCAACTGGTATCCGATAGTCTGCGTGTATGAGTCCGGGCGGTTCATCACTGACCCATATAGCCCCAACGGCGACCCGTTTTATTCCGATACAGCAAACTACACCGTGTCACTGGCCGCACCCAGCAATATGGTCTTAGCCAGCACAGGCGAAATAAAAGACGTGAAAATTGCCGGCAACAATACCGCTTATCTAATAGAAGCAAAAGCCGTGCGGGATTTTGCAATGGTGCTGAGCAGTAAGTTTAATACCGTCAGCCAAAAAGTTAAGCATACAACTATAAGCTACTTTTATTACAATGACGAAAATCCGGCTAAGTTTTTAAACACTGCCATTGATGCAATTAGCACCTTCGGCAAGTTGTTTGGAGAATACCCGTACAGTACGCTGAATGTGGCTAAAGCCAATTTTCTGCACGGAGGCATGGAATATCCTAATTTGGTTTATATATCCGACAGCATTGCTAACGACAGCGAATATCAGCACGTAATAATACACGAAATTGCGCATCAATGGTGGTACGGGCTTGTGGGCAGCAATGCAGTAAGCCACCCGTGGCTGGATGAGGGGCTAACCGAGTTTAGCACGGCACTGTTTTATAAGCACAACTCTGGGTACGAAAACAGCTACCAGGAAGTAATTGGCAACGCACTTAATGCGTATTTGTTGTTCTGTGATGTTTACAGCAGTTTTTACGGCTCTGTCAACAGCAATATGCGGCGTAATTTATACGAGTATACAACCGAACCGGAATATGTGTATATGACCTATGTGCGCGGCCTCCTCATGTTTGACTCCGTATACGAAGCAATAGGCGAAAAGAAAATGCTGGCGGGACTCCAGCATTACTATAAAACCAACGCATTTAAAAACGCAACTCCGGATTGCTTAATTGAATCCATGAACAAAGGCAGCCGAACAAATCTATCCGGCATATTTGCCAGCTGGCTTGACGGAAAGGTAATAATTGAGGAATTGAATAATTAGACAACAACCTAACAAAAGATTCCCCTCTATAAGAGGGGTGCCCGCAGGGCGGGGTGTGGATACAAATTATATATTCTCCTCCAAAAATTGCATCACGCCCGCCAAATTTTGTTTAACATCTATATCCAAGATGTGAACAACCTTCAATCCAAAACTTTTCAAATATTCATCTCGTTCTTTATCGTACTCATATTTGTAATCATGTGTTGTGCCGTCAATTTCAATTACAACTCTTTTGTCCGCACAGTAAAAGTCCACTATATAATTACCAATAACTTTTTGTCTGTCAAAGCACAGCCCTTTAAGCTTCCGGTTCTTTATTTGCAACCACAACAAAGCCTCCGACAAGTTGCCTGCCTTTCTTAACTCGGAGGCTAGTTTCTTTAGTTCTATATTACAAGGCAAATCAGAGTTTTTATTGTTTTGCATTTCTGTTTTCATCCACACCCCGTCGGCTCCGCCGCCACCCCTCTTATAGAGGGGAATTTAGCCGCAGCAGTTTTTATACTTCTTTCCGCTGCCGCACGGGCATGGGCTGTTTCTGCCGGTTAGCTTATCACTTTTAGCTGGGCCTTTGGCTACCCGCGGAGTTTCGCCGCGCATGGTTTCGGTTCCTGTCTGCAAATTCTGCATCGGCGGGCGCGGAGCAGCCGGCGTAACCGTAACCGTTGGCTTTTCCAGGTTCAACAGCACGGTTGCGGTATTCTCGCGGATTTTAGCAATCATCTCATCAAACTTACTAAACGCCTCGCGCTTATATGCAACAATCGGGTCCTGGTTTCCGTGCGCTAATGTGCCGATTTCGCGCCTGAGAGTTGTCATGGCGTCTATATGCTCCATCCATGCCCGGTCAACATTGCTAAGCAAAATAAACCGCTCTATCATATCATGCTTAATACCAAGCTCTTCAACTTCTTTTATTTTGGTTTCGTATTGGGTATTAATATAGTCTAATATTTTATCAACCAGCTCATGTTCGTCGGTGTCTTCAATGTCTTTCTCGGTTATAAAACGTGTGCCTTTTTTGAATATCTTATCCTCAAGCGTGTCGTTAATCTCGTCTAAATTCCACTCAAAACTAGGCTTATCGGTATCAATAGCCTTGTAAATTGTCTCGCGCACAATATCGGGGAACATATCTACAATCTCGCTGTGCACGTCGTGCCCGTCCAGAATCTTATTTCTCTGCTCATATATCAGGCTGCGTTGTTTATTCATAACGTCATCGTATTCAATCAGCCGTCTGCGCATGCCGTAATGGTTGGCCTCAACCTTTTTCTGAGCATTCTCTATCTGCTTACTAAGCATTTTAATCTGAAACGGCGTGTCTTCATCAAGCCTGAAGAACCCGGATATGCTTTTAAGCCTGTCGCCTCCAAAAAGCCTTATAAGGTCATCCTCAAGCGAAATGTAAAATACACTTCTGCCGGGGTCGCCCTGACGTCCTGCGCGCCCCCTTAGCTGGTTATCTATACGCCTGGACTCATGGCGCTCGGTACCGATTATAAGCAATCCGCCCGCTTCAACTACCCGTTTCTTTTCTTCCTGTGTTTCAGATGAAAACTTCTTTATTGCCGAACCGAAGTCAGTTTTTGCTTTTCTGGTTTCGTCTGTGGCCGCTTCAATGTGATAACTGCTTGCAAGCTCAATCTGAGCGTGATTATAGCCCGATTTTATCATGCTTTGCTTAGCCAGAAAGTCGGGATTTCCTCCAAGCAGGATGTCGGTACCACGGCCCGCCATGTTTGTAGCAATTGTAACCGCGCCGTGTCTTCCGGCCTGTGCCACAATTTCAGCTTCCTGTTCGTGGTACTTTGCGTTAAGCACATGGTGCGGAATCTTCTTTTGTTTCAGCATTTTGCTAATTTCTTCGGATTTTTCAATTGTTGTTGTGCCAACCAGCACCGGCTGCCCTATTGTATGTGCTTCTTCAATACGGTTAACAATAGCTTTCAGCTTGCCCGCTGTGTTTACATAAACAATGTCGGGTTCGTCTACTCTTATCATTGGCAGGTTGGTCGGGATACTAACAACGTCCAAGCCGTAAATCTTGTTAAATTCGCCTTCCTCGGTTTTGGCGGTACCGGTCATGCCCGATAGTTTTTTATACATTCTGAAATAGTTCTGTAAAGTAATACTTGCCACCGTAAGCAGCTCATCTTTTACCTGAACGCCTTCCTTGGCCTCAATTGCCTGATGCAAACCGTCGGAGTACCGCCTGCCGTCCATAATACGGCCGGTAAACTCGTCTACCAGCAGAACCTCGCCGTCTTTTACAATATAATCCGATTCACGGCGCATCATGTAGTTAGCTCGCAAGGCGTTCATAATATGCTGGTTAAGCTCCATTGCATTCATGTCGCTTAAGCTTTCAACTCCAAAATGCTGCTCTGCCCGCTCCTGCCCGTCCTCGGTTAAGTGAATTGCTTTTTTCTCTTCGTCCACCTTGTAGTCGGTATCGCGCTTTAAGGTTTTTATAAACCGCTGAACCTTAGTGTACGTATCACTGCTTTTAAAGCCGCGGCCGGAAATAATGAGCGGGGTTCGGGCTTCATCAATTAAAATGCTGTCCACCTCGTCAACAATAGCAAAACTAAACCCGCGCTGCATTCTGTCCTGGGCTTTTTGCGCCATGTTATCACGCAGATAGTCAAAACCGAGTTCGCTGTTTGTTACATAAGTAATATCGCAGGCATAAGCATCCCGCTTTTGCATAGGGTCCATCTGACTAAAGCTGCAGCCAACGCTAAGCCCCATAAATTTAAAAATCTTACCCATCCATTCTGCAGCAAGGCCGGCCAGGTACTCGTTTACCGTAACTACGTGCACTCCCTTGCCGGCAAGCGCGTTTAAATAAGCCGGCAGAGTTGCCACCAGCGTTTTACCTTCACCTGTTTTCATTTCGGCAATTCTGCCCTGATGCAGCACAATTCCGCCCACAACCTGACTATGAAAAGGGCGCTGATTTATAACACGCACACTGGCTTCGCGGATTGCGGCAAAGGCATCCGGCAGGATGTCGTTTAATGTTTCACCCGCCTCAAGCCTAGCCTTAAGCGCAGGCGTAACTGCTCTCAGCTCGGTATCATTCATTGCCTTGTATTTATCAGAAAGCGCTTCTATTTTTTGCGCAGTTTTTTCAACCTGCTTCAGCGCGCGCTCATTGTCTGAGGCAAATATTCCTAAAAAAGCCATTGATGTTCTCCTTGAATTAATAATTCCCCCTTTAGTAAAGGGGGTGGTGCAAAGCACCGGGGGTTGTGACAGGATATGAAACACAACCCTCCCCGCTAGGCTAGCGGTACTCCCTTAGCTTAAGGAAGAATTATCTCTACAGAATATTATACCAAATTTATTAATTATTGACTATTGTTTTGCACAACAAAAATCCCCCTTGCTTGGGGAGGATTTTGTATTTATGGTAATTATTTTGCTACTTACAAGCCAAAGCTTAAAACAGTTTAAATTTTCGCCGTATCAATTCTCCCTTAAGCTAAGGGAGTACGCCGCAGGCGGGAGGGTTGTGTTCTGTTAGTTTATCACAACCCCCGGCGCTCCGCACCACCCCCTTAGCTTAAGGGAGAATTTTTACTAGTTGTACAGCACATTTACCGGCAATGACTCTTTTGGTGTGCCTGCCATTGGTGTTTTCTGGTCGGCTCTGGCGGCAGATAGGGCGTAAACGGCTTTTACTCCGGCTTTGTTTAGTGCTAAAGCGCATTCATTGATTGTTGCGGTGGTTGTAATAACATCGTCTATTAAAAGCACAGTCTTACCTTTAAGCTCCTGCTTGTTTAAGACCTTAAACGCACGCTCCAGGTTTTGTGCGCGCTGTTTGTACGTAAGCTTAACCTGAGTGGGCGTGTCTTTTATTCTTACAAGATTAGTTATATCAAGCGGAATTTGTGTTTTATCGGATATGTATTTTGCCAGGAGGTACGCCTGATTATATCCTCTGCGTTTTTGCCTTCTTTCAAACAACGGAACCGGAATGATACAATCTGCCTGCCAGCCGCTAAGTAAATACGAGTCCAGCATAAGCCGCCCGAATACGTTTGCAAGATATTGCTGGTTGTCGTATTTAAACCTACGAATTAAAGTCGGCACTTTATCTTTGTACCGTAGCGGAGCGCGCGCTTCGACGTAATTAGCAGTATGCGCCTTGCAGGCTAAACATAACCTGCCGCTTTGGCTCAGGTATACTCCGCAGCGCGTGCAGACATTGCCGTTGTTAAGCGGCAAGGCTTTTTCGCAACTTTCACAAAAAGCGTATTCGCTTTTCTCCGGCAGGTCGGTATTACAGCAAACGCACTTTAAGTGCCGCGGAAACAGCACTAAAATAATACGCTTGAACAAGTTTTGTTTCTGTGGATTGTACATAAGTATATTGTATCATATAAAACAAAAAACCAAGCTGGTTTTTACTTGGTTTTTTACAGCCCTAAGCTAATATCACTTTGCCATAGCTTTTATAGCATCATAAGTCTTAAAAAAAGTATCCTTAACTATTTCAATTCCCCTTGGCAAAACGGTGTATCTGCTGAAATTGCGTGCTAGGGTAGCGTTTGGGGTAGCCTCCTTTGCCTTGGCCTCACAAACCTCTTTAAATATTGCACCTTTCTGTTTGCGAGATATTAAATCATAGTCTTTGCCATAGCCAGGATATGATAGTGCTACTTTCACATAATATGTATGATCATTGCTACTTATTAATTCTCCGGTAGCACAAAATTCGGCAGCTTCTTCAATCGCCTTAGCAAAGTTGCGATACACTCCCAATTCTGGCCCTCTATCCCCCAAATCAAATTTCAACTGAATATCCGGACACTTGATAACAACAGCCTTGGCCACTTCAAAATTATTTTGTAAATTGTCACTAAAATCAAAATTTACCAACTTAACAAGCTGCCTTCTGTGGGATTCCGCAATTGCAGCAAGTGCCGAACCTAAATCAGATATCTTCTTTGCCTCTCGCTCTGCATAAGCAGCCCTTTCCTTTGCAAACCAGTCCATTGTTTCTTTAGCCTTATCTTCCATTTTTTATCTCCTTAATTGTTGTATAGATACATTATGCCCCCCCCCCTAACCAAAAGTCAATAGGTAAATGCAAAATTTTTGAAAAGAAAAAGAGACAGGCTATCACAACCCCCGGCGCTTCGCACCACCCCCTTTGCTAAAGGGGGAATTTTACTGAGTTGCTCGCCCACCTCTTTATCAAGGGGGAATTTTTGCTGCTTGCTTTTATTTTAACTAAATAGTTGGCCTACCGTTTCAAATTGTTCCTGCAGGAATACGGCAAGTGCGCTGTAGCGTTTGGCGGTGTAGTCGTTTTCTACCATTTTCTTCAGCATATATTTCTGGCCTACCAGCACCACCATGTTTTTGGCGCGTGTTACGCCGGTATATAATAGGTTTTTGGTTAAAATGCTTGGGGCGCCGCCAAGTATCGGAATAATGACACAATCAAACTCGCTGCCCTGGCTTTTATGCACCGTAATTGCGTAACTCAGACTTAACTGGCCAAGCTCGCTTTTTGGATAGTTTGCAATCCGCCCGTCCTCGTATGTTACCGTAATTATATTGGCAGCATAATCAACCGCCGTAATAAAACCAATGTCACCATTAAACACGCCTGTGCCAAGCTCTTCTATATTGCCGGTGCGTTTGCGCCATTCAATATTGTAATTGTTTTCGGTTTGCATAACCTTGTCGCCCAGGCGGTAGGTTGTGTACTCCGTAACAATTTCCGGTTTTTTTACGCTTGCCGGATTAAGCACATTTTGGAGTTCCGAATTTAAATTATTAACCCCGCAAACGCCGCCGCGCAACGGTGCCAGCACCTGAATCTTTAGCGGGGCCAAGTTGTTAAACTTAGGAATCCGGGTTGCCACCAGGTCAATAATTGTGCGCAGGGCAACACCCGCATCGCCTCGCGACTCAAAAAAGAAATCTGTGCTGCTGTTATCAAGCTCGGGCATTTGCCCGTTGTTTATTAAGTGTGCGTTTTTAATTATCAGGCTTGCATCACTTTGCCGGTATATCTGAGTCAGATGCGCACACGGAATTAATCCGCTTGCAATAATATCCGCCAGCACATTGCCCGCGCCAACACTCGGAAGCTGGTTTTTATCCCCCACAAACACCAGTTTGGTGCCCGCCCGCAAGGCTTTAAGAAGCATACTAAGCAGGCCTGCATCTACCATGCTGACTTCATCTACAATAATTACATCCGCCGGCAGGGGATTTGATTCGTTAAAGGTAAGCATCCGGCTGCCGCCGTTGCCTGCCATAAGCGCACGGTGAATTGTGCTTGCATCATACCCGCACGATTCACTCATTCGCTTAGCCGCCCTGCCGGTTGGAGCAAGCAGCATTATACTTAAATTCTGCCTGCGCAAAATATTAATAATACATTTTATTATTGTTGTTTTGCCGGTACCGGGTCCGCCGGTTATTACCGCTACCCCACTGTTTACGGCTAAACTAATTGCTTCTTTTTGCTGGGCATGAAACTCAATTTTATTAACCCGCTCAAACTCTGATATTTCGGTATCTAAACTAAGGTGCATGGTCGGCGCGCGGTGGCTCAGCACCGCCAGCTTTTGCGCCGCACCCCGTTCAAGGCTATAAAACTTACTGTGCATAAGACTGGGTTCGTTGTAAAGCTCCTGCTCTTTAATAACCGTATCTATAACCAGCTTGCCAACAACAGCATTAAATTGCTCGCTGTATTTAGTCATGTCCAATCCTAAAAGCTCGGTCAACAGGTTAAACACCTGCAGCTTTGGCAGATATGTATTGCCGTCACGGTCAGCTGATTCGGACAATATATGCAGTATGCCTGCCCGCATTCTGAATTCAGATTCCGCCGCAATGCCGGTGCTTTGCGCTATCCTGTCGGCCGTTTTAAAACCAATGCCGTCTACATCCTCAACAAGTCTGTACGGATTGCTTTTTACCGTATTCTCTGTTTTGTCTTTGTATTTATCGTATATCTTTACCGCAAGGCCTGTGCTTACTCCGTAGCTTTGCAAAAACATAACCGAATTTTGCATTTGTTTAATCTCGCCAAAGGTTTTACCAATTTCGGCAGCCTTTGCACTGCTAACTCCCTTAACGTTTTTTAACAGGCTCGGATTAAACTCAATTACCATTAAAGTATCCTTACCGAATTTTTCCACAATGTTGCCTGCCGTAACCGGACCTATGCCTTTTATAAGACCGCTGGAGAGATACCTTACAATTGCCTCCTCGCTCTGAGGCGGCAGAATTTTGCATTCCTGCACCGCAAACTGCGTGCCGTATTTGCTGTTCGTTATATAATGCCCGTTAAGGCGCACAAACTCCCCCTCGGACACGCTGGGAAACTTGCCCACGGCGGTTATAAGCTCGCCCGAACAATCTATATTAATTACGGTATAGCCGTTTTCATCGTTTCTGAAAACAATATCCTCTATTGCGCCTTCAATGACCATACAGCTATTATAATGTAAAACACACACCGCGTCAAGCCTGACGCGGTGTAATGAATAATGAATATTGAACACTTAATAATTATTGGTCGCTTCGCTCCAAGTAAAGCAGTGGCGGCGAAGTGACGGTGGATGTGATTTGCGTAGGCACCTAACAGACACCGTCAGCTTCGCCGATACTGCTTTATACCTTCCATACTACAACAAGTGTGCCGCCGGCGTTTGTTCTCATAATGTAATCGTCTGCTCCAAGCCTTGAGTCAAATATCGACTCCAGATTTACACTTGCTGTTATTCTAAACTCTATCCATGTGTCACTTACACCGGCAAACCAGGTTGCCAGCGAATTTACCGCAGATTGCTGCTGACCGTAATTGTTTGTGCCGTTGTTGCTCATATCAATGCTGTTTGTGCCGTCATATTTAGTGGCAGTATAATAGTTGAAAGTCGTGTTTGCAACCGGGTTAGCAGGCATACCTGCAGGCGGATTGTCTTCCCTATGAGATGAATACATTTCGACATCTGTCTTCAAAAAGTATCTGTGTGTCATCATTTCATCGTGGTGGTTGCCGGTTGTTATAGTAATATCTGCCCAGGTGGTGTCCACCACATACCATTGCCTGGTTCCGTTTACAGGAGTTGTAATTTTTACCTTATTCCACGCGTGTCCGCCCCAGTCGGTTCCGCCGCCGGCTACCCCGTTTGCTTTATAGCATTCCACTCCTGCCATATTACATAGCAATGAATATGCCTTGCTAAAACCGTCACAAACGGCATTGCCCGCATCTAAAAATACCCCCTCCAGATAAAAACCGCGGTTAATAAATTCGCTTTTGCCGGGGCCATATGATGGCTTGTTATACAAATTATAATCGTATTTGGTATTAAACACAATGTGCTGATATATAGCAAGCGCAATCTGGTAATCTGTCATGCCTGCAACCAAAATACTATCCAGCACTGTTCTGGCCTCGTTATAAATCCGCTGAGCATCACTATTGTGCCCGGTTGCAAATAGCGGCTTATATCCGGCCTGAACTGCCCAAAACAACTGTTCGCTGTTGTATACTACATATGTGTTAGTTACGCTGTCAATCGGCAGAACGAATGAGCCGTCCCCATTTTGCATTGGGGCAACTGCCTGCTCCTGGGCGGTTGAGTATTTGCCGGTCTGGGTTTTATGCGGGCTCTGCGGGTTTCTGAACTCTAAACTTATTTTATGCACTCTGCTTGGCAGACTGTTTGAGTCGGTTCCGACATACAAGTCCAGAATCTCCGGATACGCCATAATTGCGTTATGCAGGCTTGAGCCTGATGCGGCCGACAGCCTTCCTGCAGACATTGTTGGGTTGTAGCTGTTGTCAATGTGTATATAAAACCCGGTTATCCGGTTAAATATCGCCCACCGGCATATGGCATTCAGTTCTGCCTGGTTACTGATTGACGATTTTATTGTGCTGCCAAACATATCAAAGTTTAATGTGTTAAGTGAGTTTAGCGCACTTGTATTATACCACGCGGCAAAATCACTGAAACTGCTGTTGGTGTTGTATCCGGTATCCTGCGCAATGGCCGCCACACACGCAAACCTTGCGTTGGTTATGGGCACGCCCGCAAACAAATCGGTGATATTTGCCGGCGAAACATTTGTAACAGCAAAGTCACTGCCGCCCAAAACAGATATCAGGTAATGTTTTGCACCGCTTACGGTATTAAAGTGCAGCCACATTCTGTTCAGGTTGTCCCGTGTAAGACTTACATTGCCCGGTATAGCAAGCGGCTTGTAAAAAGCGTCTGTTACCGGCGCAGTATAGTCGCTTGGGAAAAAGGTTGAGCTTGAGTCGGACAAATCCGGCAGCGCGCTGATTTTATAACTGTAAATGCCAGCCGGGTCAAGCTCCTCGGTAACATCAAACCAGTTGCCCGAGGTCTGAAGTGTTTTTGTACTAAAACTGCCGGCGGTGGTTAACTGGATACTAATCCTATATGCGCTGGCCGCATCCGACTCGTCCCACTTAAGAAGCTTGGCATTGCCAAAATCCTCTATTCTGAAATTAGCGGGCTTTGCCAGTTCCGAATCCAGCTCCCGCTCCCAAGGCAGACTAAACTCTGAGTCTTTACTGAAAAATGCAAGCGAACCCCTAAGGGCTTTTACTTTAGCAATATTTTCGCCGGGCTTTAAATAGCCGGCTATATTTAATTGCGTGTTGGAGGTTGTAGCAGTTGTTCCGTTTACAACCACCTCGTACTTTTCAGCAGCGGCTACTTTGTTCCAGCTTAATGTAGTGCCGGAAACCTGCAAGTTGGCCGGTGTATCAATAGGACTGGCAAAGTGAACGCCCAAAAATATGCCGCCCCCTACAAACAACATGAACACCACTGCAACAATAACACCCGTAATCCTCATTTTTCATCTCCTGTAATATTTATAATATGACATATTAAATTTTTAATCCAACCGTTTGCTTCCATATAAGAGGCGCATCCGACCAGATGTTGTTCACTAAATTTAATGACGGCTCCAGTGCTTGGGCTTCAATGGTAACATTTATGCGCTGATTTTCCCAATTGTAGGCAAACACGCCGCCGTGCCTTGAAGTCACTTTAAACCCCGTTATAAGCTTTACAACTTCCCTGGGCTCCATGAGTCTGGCAAAATACATACAAGCCTCAAGCATACCGTTTTGCATAACCGTGCCGGCAATCCATGAGCTTGCATCCGGCAATACAAACGTTACAAGAAGTTCCTCAAGCTCCAGCTGCTGCTGCGGAGTCGGCTGAACTCCGGGCGGAAGAGGCAATGCTATATACATAAAAAACCTCAATGCAACTTTGCCGTCAGATTGACCGCCCTGGCTCATGTTCATGCACAATACATCAATATTGGCCGTTTCGCCCGGCTCGTAGTTGTTTACTCTAAAGCTTCCAAACTGCTCCTCGTTTAATGCTATATAACCCACCTGCGGCAGCGGCGGCTGATTTATAATGGTAATTATACCAAATGTAGTTGCTCCCAAAAGCGAGAGTATTGAAAAAATTACAAAAAACAATATAAACGGCCGCTTCCTGTTTTGTTTCCTTGCTACCGGCTTGCCCTTAAGTATCAGCTTTGCTCTGGCCTCACGCACCTCCTCCATCATTTGGCCCCATAACGGAGTTGGTATTCTGGCACTTCTTCTGAATCGGGGCGAGATAAGCCATTTGCCGGAAAACAGATAAGGGTGTTTGACACGTGTAAGCATACGCTTAATTTTGCGGCTGTTTAATGCAGCATTCTGCACCAACGCCCTTTCATGCGGCGTAAGCTGAAGCCGTTCATCATCGTCATTAATGTCTCTTGGTACCAGCAAATATTTTTCACGTGTAGGCTTTAACCGCTGAGGCTGGTGCTGAACTTTGGCTTTAGTATTAACCAACTGCTCAATTTTTTTATCGGAGTAGTTATCTTTCGGCTGCAGCGGTGGCGGTTTTGGTATGTTTCCGGCAGTTTTGGCCGCCTTTGCCCGCTCCAGCATTGCCTCATATTCAGCTTTTGTTTTAGGAAGGTTTTTAGGCGGAACGGGAAACTGCGGACCGGTTTTATTTCCCCCCGTATTGCCACTATTTAAGTTGTTGTTAAAGTTATCAGCCAATTCTTCCCCTATTGTACTTGGTACACAAATTTTACAATATTCCGGAGTCAAAAGTCCAGTGTATTATATGATGTGCATAAACTCGCGGTAAGAACCGCATAATAATTTTACGAGGTATAATAATGCAGGAGAAAAGCCTAGACGAAACCGTGGCTGAATTGCAAAAACTGTTTAGTAATTCGCCGGATTTAGTAGTTCGCAAATTAAAAGTAGGAACCAAGAAGGCCGCGGTAGCTTTCTTTGCCAGCGCAACAGATATCGGTCAGCTTTCCTTGGGTGTAATAAGTCCACTAATCGACTATAAGCTTGAAGCCGAGCCTACTATTGAACTTTTAGCCAATGAAATAGTAAAAAGTGCCAACGCAAGCAAAATCGGCAACAAAGATGAGTACATACAAAACCTGCTAAGCGGGCAGCCCGTGCTTTTCCTAGACGGCTCCAGTCAGGTTCTGCAGTTCAGAATTGACCAATTTGCGGGACGTATGCCGGCAGAACCGCCAACAAGCACAGTCATTAACGGCCCAAGAGAGGGCTTTGTAGAAACCTTAGAGATAAATATAAGTTTAATAAGAAAGCGCTTGCGGACACCGGACCTTGCTATCAAGTCCTTTAAAGTGGGCAAGTACACTGCAACAAGGGTCTGTTTGTGCTATATAAACAGTATTGCAGATAAAAAAATCGTAAAGAAATTAGAGCAAAAGATTCAAGAAATTGATATAGACGGCGTTTTGGACAGTTTCTACATTGAAAGCTTTTTAGAAAACCATACCCACACCATGTTTAAGCAGTTCGGATATGCCGAAAAGCCGGATATTGTTGTTGGCAAAATGCTTGAAGGCAGAATTGCAATTCTGGTAGACGGCTCGCCCATTGCACTTACCGTGCCGTTTGTTTTAATGGAAGACTTTCAAAACAGTAATGATTATTATCAGAAATCTGCACGAGGTACGTTTCTCAGGTGGCTGCGCCTGTTCAGTACAATAGTTGCCGTACTACTCCCCGGCACTTACATAGCGGTTGTATTGTATCATTACAAAATACTGCCGGTAAAGTTTTTAATTACCATAGTCAACACCACTCAGGGAATACCCTTTTCGCCCTTTCTGGAAATGCTGTTTATTATAATGCTGTTTGAAATATTGTATGAAGCATCATTGCGTATGCCCCGCTATCTTGGCATGGCACTGGCTATAGTGGGCGCGTTGATTCTGGGTGATACCGCCGTAAGAGCGGGGCTTGTTACTCCGCCAGCAATAATGATTGCAGCACTAACCGGCGTTATGTTGTATACCATGCCGGACCAGCAGCACCTGTTAAGCCTGCTGCGCATTATGTTTGCTGTTATCGGCGGGCTTTTAGGATTATACGGCATTGTAATAGGAGCAATATTTTTAATTGCATATATGGCAAACATGGATTCATACGGAGCGCCGTATCTGGGGCCGTTTTCGCCGCGCATTAAGTCTGACCTGAAAGATGCTTTAACCAACTCGCCGCTTACCGATAAAAAAACCCGCCCGCGCGTTATACCAAACAGCAATCACAGGAGGCAGAAGCAATGAAACAGCTTAACTGCCGCCAAACCGCCATAATATCGGTATTTCTGCTAATCGGAATGAAACTGCTGGTATTTCCTTCGCTGATATCTGAAATTGCGCTGCATGATGCTGTTTACACCATGCTGTTTACAGTTGCTGTTGAATTTGCAATACTTTTGCCCGTTCTGTTTGTTCTAATCAAAAACCCCGACCGCACTTTTTTTGAAGCCGTGGCCGGCAAACTGGGCAAAATTACAGCACATATAATTAGTTTAATATTGGTTCTGTTTTTTTTGTCTAAACTGGTTTATATATTAATTGAAACATACGCATTTTTAATGAACTCAATGTTTTACCAATTAGTTCTGCCCATATTCATTCTGCCGATTGCTTTTGTATCGGTTTATCTGGCAGCTAAAGGCGGGCGTACCGCCGGACGCACTTGCGAAATCTTCTTCGGCCTTGTTTTAGCCGGACTTATTATCACTGTTATCTCTGCCCTGCCGTCGGTAAACCTTACCAATATTCTGCCCGGTTTTGAATTTGGCATAACTCCCAGCCTCAGCGGAGTCTGGCAAACTATGTTATGGAGCGGAAACAGCCTGCTGCTGCTGTTTTTTATGGGCAAAATTAAAATTGAAAAAGGGTTTTTAAGAAAAGCAGTTATCTTCAACGGACTGGGCGGATTATTCTTAGTTGTATTTGTTTTAATATTTTCGGCCGTGTTTGACACAACCGCGGGATTCTTTAAATTTGCCATTGTAAATCTTACTCAGGTTACACCATACATCTCGGACATTGTGCGCCTGGAATGGCTTGCGTTAATAACCTGGACTTTCGGCCTTGTTCTGACTGCAGGCATAATATTAACCGCCTTAAACAGCGTGTTAGTAAGTGCTTATAAAATTTCTAAGCCGATTATTCCCGCGGCTGTTTTATTTGTTGCCGCAGCTGCCGCAGCTTATGTTATAGATTTTAATTATGCCGGAATTACCAATTTGTTTTTAGAATCTAAGTTTGCCGCCATTGGAGTTTACGCTTTTAGCCTGCTTCTGATTGGAATATTGCTTGTAAGCAAAAAAGGAGGCAGGAAAAGTGAGATTAACATCTAAAGTAAAGTTTTGGAGCCTGATAATTGTTATGCTGGCACTTGTTATTTTCCCAAGCTCAATAGCACGGCCAAACCAAGCCGAAACGGAAGCAATTGTAATGGCAGTGGGAGTAGACAAGGCAGATGAAAGCTATGAAGTGTTTTTGCAGATTGTGCTGCCCGTTCAGGGCACAACCTACGCAGAAAGCCTTGTAATAATTTCACACGAGGGCTCAACCGTAGCGGAAGCCATAGAAATGCTGGGCTTAAATCTTGGTAAAAGAATCGGGTTTTCTAATTGCAAACTGTTGGTGCTCAGCGATTCGGTTGCGGGCAGCAACATAATAGAAACGCTTGATTACTTTTTCAGAAGCGAGCTCTTGGGCACAGGCATTGCGCTTGTAAACACTCCCGGCTCCGCTAAAGATATTATTGAAGCAGGCTCAAGCGGCACAAACGCGCGGCTCAACTCAATTCAGAATATTATGGATTTTAACAAGATGTTTGTAAACTCATCCGAGATAAGCCTGAACCGGTTTTTAAAAGAATACCTGCGTCCGGCAGGCGTATCGGTTATGAGTGTGCTTAGTACAAAAACTCCGGACGAACCGGCAACCGAAAGCGAAACCGAAGAGACCGAAACCAGCACGGGCAAGCTGGAGCTGGTTAACAACGGGGCAGGCAGCATATTTAAGTCCGGAATTAAAATAGCGGATTTAAGTTACGAACACGGGCGGGGCTTTAACTGGCTTGACCCGGACAGCACCCGCGGCAAAACCAGGGTTGAGGGCGTAACAAGCACCAATTTTAACAATGCAACCGTTATTGCAGACCTAATAGGAAAGAGAGTTTGCGTAAACGCTAAAATGGTTAATGGGCAGCCAATAATTGAGTACAGAATATATTGCACAATGACATTGTCTCAAGTAAAGCAAGCAGGCGGCAATGTAAACCTGTCCGGCAGGAAAAGCTATTTTGACAATGAACTTAAACAAAAACTTAAAGAAGAAATATTGTCCGAAATAACAACCTCGCTTGACTTAGCATACAGCAGAAACGCAGACTTAATGAATTTTTACGGAAGGTTTAACAGGGCAAACCCAAAGGCATGGAAAGAGTATTTAGGTAAACTGGACGAGCCCGGAAACTATCTGCAGGGCATTGATGTTGAAACAACTGTTTATATAGAAGGCAAAATTTAAACAGGCCGCAGGCCTGTTTTTTGTGTGTATGTTTGGATTTTAATATAAAATATTGTATAATAGCTGCAGGATTTACGGAGGGAGATGTTGCGCATAACATACAAATACAAAACTATAGCCGTGCTGTTGGCTGCAGCAGCAATACTGATATGCGCCTGTCTTACCGTATCGGTAACTCTTGCATATTTTTACGATGCCAGACGCGGCACAAGCGAAATATTTTTTACCAAAGGCGTGTTTATGGAAATAGGCAATCTGGACGGCATAGCAGGCTCACGCACGCTAAAGTTTACGGGGCTTACCGGGGGCCTTGCTTATCCGGGCACAGTTATTAATATCGAAGCTCCTACCATAAAGTTAAGAGACGGCTCTATAAACGCATACGCCAGGTTTGAAATACAATACCAGTTTTTTAAGCCTGCCGCTTCAACAACGCCATTATCCAACACCGAGTTTAACAACAGGTTTACACCCAGTTTTACGGCCGGCAGCTGGGTATACTCCGCAGGCTATTACAACTACACTCACCCCACCAACGGCAGCGCTTTAATGCAAGGCGAGATTTACAAAACAAATGCATGGACAAGCTTTACAATTCTGGTTAACCCTGCGCTGACCGCAGTTGATTTAGAAGACAGCCGCCTGGTAGTTGTAATGCGGATAGCAACCGTTCAGTGCGCCAACTTAACAATGACTCAGGCATGGAGCCAGGTAAACTTTAACAGCCTTGTATTTAAAAACCTGTAAGGAGAAAAATGCAGACAAAAACCCGTGTAAAATTAAAGGTACTTATGCTTGCTTCGTGCGCCGTGTTTTTGCTTGGCATTTTTTCGGTTTCGGTTACGCTTGCGCTGTTGTATGACGCCAGGCAAACCAATATGTCTGTAAACTTTGCAAACGGAATTGTTCTGGAAATTGGCAACCTTGACGGAGGTGCAGGCGCGCGCACCTTAAAACTGAGCAGCAGCGGATTTATTTTTCCCGGCTCGGTTATAACACTAGATGCACCTACAATCCGCCTGCGCAACTCGGCACCAGCAAGCAGCCCGGCCTACATCCGGTACAAGCTTGACCTTAGATATTACACCGGTGCCACAATGCCCGCAATATCGGCGCTGACAGCAATGCCGTCCAACTGGGGCAGTATAGCAATAACTCACCCGGGATTTACCGAGTCTCCCGCCAGAACGTACACATACACCAATGCGCCTACCAGCAATGTGTTTACGTCCGCAACAACGCCGGTAAATGCCTGGACCAGCCTTACGTTTACGCTTGCCTCAACCGGCGGAGCAACCGCAACACAACTGGCCAATGTTACAATAGTCGTTCTGTTTTTTATAGAGGCAATGCAGGTGGCCAACTTTGCAACCCCCGCAGCAGCATGGACAAGCTACCCTATACCCGCAACATATAAAGCGTTGTAACGCTTTATATGTTGCAATGAATAATGAATAGTGAATAATTAATAATTGTTGGTCACTTCGTTCCGGTTTTTTGGAGCGTAAGCAACCCACAGTGGTTACCTGTTGTCTGTTACCTGTTCCCTGTTCCCTGCCTTTAAACCACCCCGCCCCTATCGGGGCACCCCTCCAAAGAGGGGAATTTTGGGTAGGTCACTTCGTTCCGGTTTTTTGGAGCGTAAGCGACCCGACATTGTTCAGTGTTAAGTGTTAAGTGAATAAAAAAACAGGCTCTCGCCTGTTTTTTATTCGCCTTTGTACGGCAGCAATGCCATGTATCTTGCGCGTTTAATTACGTTGCTAAGCTCGCGCTGATGCTTTGCGCAAACGCCTGTCTGGCGTCTCGGCAATATCTTGCCTTTTTCGGTAACATAACGCTTAAACTTGGATATGTCCTTATAGTCCAGCTCCTTAACCTTGTCTACACAAAAGTTGCAAACCTTTTTCTTTATCGGCTTGCGGAAGCTTTTTTTGGTGCGGTCAAAAGTGCCGCCCGGCTTATATCCGCCGGCAGCCGGCGCCTGCGCCTGCACCTCCTGCGGCTCTACAACTTCATCCTGGCTCATGTTTTATCTCTCCTTTTTGTTAAAATGGTAATGTGTCGTCTTCAATCGGTTCCAGCTCAACAACCTTTTCTCCGCCGCTTGCTGCTGCAGGCGGTGTATAACTGCCTCCGTCACTGCCTTTAGCGGATAAAAACTCAACTTCGTCTGCAACCACTTCGGTTACATAGCGCTTTTCGCCTGCCTGAGTTTCGTAGGTGCGGGTCTGCATACTGCCAACCACACCGGCCTTGCTGCCCTTTTTAAGGTACTTAGCACAGTTCTCGCCTTGCTGGCGCCATACTACGATGTTTATAAAATCTACCTCGCGCTCACCTGCCGCGTTTGAAAACCTGCGGTTAATGGCAAGGCTGAACTTGCACACGCTTATTCCGCCGGTTGTTGTGGCAAGCTCGGGGTCTTTTGTTAAATTTCCAACTAAAAATACTTTGTTCATAATCTATTCTATCCTTTCAATTAATTTCTATCTGTTTTAATTCCCTCCCACGTGGGGATTCGCGCCTTAATTCTCCCTTAAGCTAAGGGAGTACCGCCACAGGCGGGGAGGGTTGTGTTCTGTTACATATTCATTGAAGCTTACTTCCGCACAAACATATGGCGCACAAAATGGTTTGTCAGGTGTGCAACCCGTTCAATTTCCGCAGGCACGGTGCTTGATGCGTTAAAATTCATTAACACATAAAAGCCGTCGTTGCGGTCATTAATAGGATAAGCAAACTTCTTTAAGCCAATCTTGTCTACATTGTCTATTGTTCCGCCCGCCTTAGTAACCACGCCGGAGATTTTGGCTATTACAGCCTCCCTGGCTTGTTCGTCAGCGGCAGAAGAAACAATGTAAAGCATTTCGTACTTATTCATATTTCTAATACCCTCCTTTTGGACTGGAGGGGGAAGCCCCCTCTGTGGCGTACGCACTAAAAGCCGCACGCAAGGAAATGCTATTGTTCATGGCTAGAACAATTTCATTACGAGGGTGAGTATAGCACAGACAAACTTAAATAGCAAGTGGTTTACAAAAAATTCCCCTTTAAGCTAAAGGGGTGCCCCGACAGGGGCGGGGTATGTGAAAATGAAATATATGCAACGGCAACAAAAAACAACCCGCAAACGCGGATTGTTTTTATTTTAAGTGAGGTTAGATTAAGGTACTAATGTGTAGTTGAAAGTAAATCCAGGTATGCTATCCCAAGTTACACCAGTTGCGTTTGTGCCTCCCTGAGAAGTCAGAAGGTCAGCAGTTTTAATAGCTTTAATTACCACAAATGCAGAAATTTTCGCACCGGTCCAGTTGTTTATGTCGTCACCCAGACTGTTACTAAAGAACACCAAGGAAGTACTGCCAAATACTTGAGCGGCATTTGCGCTTGCAGTTCCTGGGAATGTGTTAGGAACGTTTAATGTATAGTTTCTTGTAAGATGCCCTGTAATAAGCAACTGGGTCGTCCCGTCTGTTAGGAGACCGTTTATGTCATCGGCCTCACTGCCAGCTGTACCAATAGCTCCGGTTGCGTTTCTCTTCGTCCATCCTGCTCCTATTGATGCTCCAGTTGCCGTAGCGCCATCCGCAACAGGCGCGGCAGGGTCAAGACTGGTACCAAGACGTGCCTCCAGCTTTCTGCTTGCGTTAGCGGCAGTTAAGTGTCCCGCCTCTTCAAACACGATAAAGAATCCGTATGAAACTCTTACCGTAACCGAACTGTCCGTTGCACCGGCAAATATACCGATGTTTAATGGGTTGAATTCAATCAATGTTCCGTCAAATTCCGTTCTAGAATTTGACTGCTGCCATGTTGTGCCGCCGTTTATTCTGGTTTCCCAAATATTGTCGTTGGTTTTTCTGTGAGCAAATTCCGAGCCTCCATTTGAAATACCGTCTACAACCAACACTACACCGCTACTGAATTGAATGTATGTAGTAGCTCTTCTGGCGTCCCAGAAATAAGCAAGTGTAGCGGTTAATGAAATAGCAAGCACAAGCACTAAGCTCAGCGCAATTGCCAGTATACTCCCCTTGCCTAAAGTTTTTGTTGCTTTTGATACCATTTTCTCTAAAACACCTCTCTTTTTATTTTATCTGTCTTTTTTGGTTTTTATTTATATGTAATGGCAACGCCATTTTCATATCTCTTATCATACACCCCGTCAGCTTCGCTGCCACCCCTCTATCTTAGCCGTAGCGCCCAGCCCATTCATGCTGGCAGAGACGCGGGGCTGAGAGGGGAATTTAGCAGGGCCTAAGCAAATATGTTTACTCCGTTAAAGGCCTGAAATAATGTTCCCGTGCTTCCTGCCCTTGCCGTGTTGTTTGCCGCTTGCAGAAATTCTACCCTAAACTCTACCTTAACTTGCCCGTTTCCAAGTAATGTATGTATAGATGCCCATTGGTTTGTTCCCGTTCCCTTTTGCCCTATGTCACTATATCCCGGAAGCGCCGTAAGGTTAAACTTTAATGTGCTTGTGGTATTGCCTTGCCTTAACACACCCGGAGAGCCTGATACCGCACCAACGGTTCCCCTGTAAATATACGTCATGCCGGCTGCGGCTTTAAGCCACGAGGCTGTGGTATCTGCGGTCTGTGCAATTGTAAAGCGGCCGGTAATATCCATTGTGTTTACCCCTGCAGTAAGCGAGCGGTTTGTTGTATACACTCTTACAAGCTGCACCGCTACCCACACAGGCGTATTTTTCTCTCCCGCAGGGTTTTTTATCGTAAGCTCAACCATGTTGGTATTGCCCGGGTAAATCAGACCTTCAACGTTTTGTATGTTTGCTACCGGTGCGCCTATTGAGCCCGCCACCAACTTGCCGTGCGTTACGCCGTTATCGGAGTAATACGCCAAGGTTTCGGACAGCACAAACGCCAGAACAAACAACGGAAGCAACGCAATTAAAGCAATATTTAAGGCCTTATTAAATTGTATTTTTGTCATCTTATTACCTTAGCCTCCTTATAAATTGCGCCAATAATAACAAGATGCATTTTTAGTTTACCTATCGGCACAAAGTTTGTCAAACGATTTTATTGCGTTTTTCGGCATTTTCGGCAGTTTATAACACTGTCTTTGCGAGCCCGGCCAGCAGAGACGGGCAAACGAAGCAATCCCCCTGATAGAACTCTATTGTCTTATCAACTCAAAATATAGGTCTTTAAACTCGGGATTCGCTTTGTTTATAAGTCTAGTTTTAGCTTGTCTGCTACCAGCCTTTATCTGTTTTTCTCGTTCAATGGCTGACATTTGTGATAGGGATTGCTTCGTTTGAAGGAGTATCGGGTCCGTCTCGCAAAGACAGAGTGTGCTACGTAGGCGAGAAATACAACGTGATATTGTTCTGGATACCTGCGGCAGAACGCGTAGTACCCGGGCTCATAGCCAGTTCGGGTCCGGAGGCCGAGCCTATCCGCCATTTCCAGTTGTGCAAATTAGGTGCGGGCGCACCGTTTTGCACCACTCCGCCGGGCATATGAAACAGCTCGCCTTTTTTAATTTTAAAGCTGCTGGCAGTAAATCCCGCTGCGGGTATATACCGTGCAGCCGGGTTAAGCCCCAGCACTGCCAGATTAAGCAAATCATCCCATATAAGCGTAACCGTAACAAGCCCGCCTATGCTTGGCTCTTCCAGCCATGTCCTGTACGGGCTTTGCAGATTGTTTGTTAATGTGCTTTTAGCCCCGGGAGAGAAATTTGCGTAATCGTACAACTGCAGATAACCCGATTCCTCTTTTACCTGGTCCAGCGGAAACTGGCTCCGTTCTATTCCGGTTACCTGAACCGACATTCTAAGGTGAAGGGTTCTGCCTGTAGGCGGAACTATATTCTGTGAGGCTATTGTAATACTGTTTGTTACAAAATCAACATAGCTTAACGCCGCCACCGGCATACTATAGGCAAATGCCTTTTGAGGTTTGCCGCCGGTGTAATACATTTCATTTCCCGCATCTCTGCTGTCAATATTCATCCAGCTGCCCTGATTGCCGCCGCCTGCAGCCGCAAGCCTAATGGTAACATCATCGGTATTTAATGTTAAATCGTTGCTGCGCACGTAAGTAGTGCCGCCGGTATGCTCGTACCACTCCAAAACAACCAATGCCGAAACCGCAATGCTTACGCGTGAGTTATTGTAAATTCTTAACGTATTGCCGGCATTTGCACCAAGCAATGCAAACTGATATGTTGTAGGCGGCATCGTGCTGTTGTAAGCGGCCGTCATTAACGAGTTTGATGGCGTGGGCTGGTTCGTGGTGGGTACGGTTGCCCAGCCGCCTGTAGCTGGAGGCGTGGTACTTGGAACCAGGAAATACAAAAATCCGCCGTTGCTGTGCAACGAGTTCAGCGACACTCCAACAGTTGGCATCGTGCCGCCGGTTGCCGGCGGCATAGGCATAGTTACGCCCAGCCCCGAATCAAGACTTAATGTATTTGTTGTTGTTCCGCCGGGTGACCATGCGCGTATAAAACCGGTGTTTATATCCGAATGCTCCTGCTGCATTCCTTCAATTATTAAAAACACCCGCAGCCGCGTAGCTCCGAAAACCAATGCCGGCAAACTTACCGAATTAAAAAATGTAACAAACTCGTCGGTGTTGGGCATTAGCGCCTTGTTATAATACCACCAGCCGTTTTCCATTTTAATAAAGTCCGGCAAAACACCCAGATTAAAGCCGATAAAATTATTGTTGGCGTTGGATGCCAGCTTTCCTGTAGCGTTCCACCATTCGCATACAACCGTTGCACGCATAACAATAGGAATGTTGCTCTCGTTTTTTATTGAGATATTTGCCGCAGGGGTTGTTAACGACCCGCCAAAGCCGGTTGTAAAAAACAGCGGATTCAGGCTGGTAAGCTCGGTTTTGGTTGTTGTTCCGCTATATGCCTTAAACTGAATCCTGGCAATGTTGCCGTTGCCGTCGTTGTTTAAGCTTGTAAAGAAAAATGCCAGCGTTATGCCAAGCGAAACTACCAGCGCAGTTATACACGCACCGGCTATAGTTAAAACCGATTTTGCACTTGTAATGTTTTTGTTTCTTAACATTAATACTTGTCTCCACTTTTTGCGCCCTTCGGGCGGCTACCCCGTCAGCCTGACGGCTGCCACCCCTTCAGAAAAGGGGAATTCTGGCGGCTAATTAATGTTATAATCTTCTGCCGCATACCGGGCAGTCTTTATCTTTCAGGTCAACTTTAGATTTGCAGGCATAACAGCGCAGCTCAACGTCTTCTTTGGCGGGAGCTGCTTCGGCCGCCATTTCTGCCATTCCCAATTCTTTTGCTCTTTCCAGTTTTTTAGCCCTGCTGCGCGACATTAACATACTGGTAACTACCCAAACAACTATTACACCCAGCAAGCTTACAATTACAATTATTAAATTGTTCTGCACCCATTGCAGGGCGCCGCCCATACCCGGCACAACCAGAAATACCTTGCCTATTACCTGGTCAAAACCTATGGGCGCATCCATTTTTTCTTCGTCGGGCACAATAATTTTGCCCTGCTCATCTCTCTCGGCAGAAGCAGTGCCGTATGTTCTTATAACGCTGTTTGACATATCAAAATCATCTATTTCAATCAGCCCGATACGGTGAGTGTTTACCGCCCCGCCTGCCAGCCTATGCGTTATGTCGTCGCCCACTTTCAGCGTAAGCGGGTCAACCGCACGCACTATCAGAAGCGAGTTTTTGGGCAGCTCCGGATGCATACTGTCCGATATTACAACATACGGCTGAAAACCAAAAACAAGCCCGCCGCCAATAACCGCCGCCAGAAATATTACAACCGCGGCAGTTACGCCGTAAATAATGGTTTTTATTCTGGAGCCGACACTTACATTTGGAAGGTTTATGTCATAGCTTGTTGCATAGTTGCTCATCTGCTGGCTTTTAATTTCCTGTACCCTCAAGGTGTTGTCACGCAGCCCCCGGGCTTCAAGTGCCTGGGAGCGCATTTTTGACGTTGTTATCATCCTTTGTGTCGGCTTTCCGCGCTGAGACAGCGGAATTTCTTTCACATCTTCCTTGGCACGCGTGTATTTATCCAGACTTTCTTTTGTCTTCTGCTCCAGCAACTGATTTATTGTTGCAATGTCTTCTTCCAGGCTTACAGGCTTTACCGCTGCCGGCGTAACATCAAGGCCGGCGCCCTCCTGCGCTGCTTGCTTTATTGTTGGCTCAGAACTTTCTTCAGGCATATATTCCCCCCGCTTTATGGTCACCAAAAAATTTTAGCAGATTTTGCCGGATTTATCAATTAAATTGCGGTAGTTATTTTGCGTGAAACGCAAACAATTATCAATTATCAGATATAAAATATAAATTACCGGCCGCTTCGCTCCAAGAAAAAACAGGCGTATGCCTGTTAAATTCTTACCGGAGCTCTTGCTCTTAGTTCTTTTTCTTTTTCCTTGGCTTTTTCAACCTTTTCGGTTGATTCATCCATCTCTTTTATTGCATTCTTGTATTCCTTCTCATATACCTTTTTTGCATCTTCAGACTGCTGAAGCCTTGCATCAATCTGGTCAATTGCATTGCCTACCGTAAACGGAACCCTGTATGTAGCAGGATATCGTACAGGCATTCCGGGGCGGCTTTTGTCTACCATCATTTTCATAACCGGCCCGCCGTCCAATGCAAGCTTACGCTGTTTGGGCTCAAGCATTATGGGGAACTTTTCTTTATCGTCAAGCTTGACGTCTTCAATACCCTGTATTAAGGCTTCAATCCCGTCCCAAGCTTTTTGCGCCGTTGGCTCTCTAACCTCGCTGCCCGCTTCAAGCAAGGCAATGCGCGCATTAATTTCCTTAAGCTGATTTTCGTTAAATTCCTTAACGAGTTTTGCCTGCTTAATTTTTAATCTGCGCTCATTTTCAGCCTTAATTACCGGAACGGTTCCAACCGCTTTCAGCAGTTTCTCGGCAGAAGCAAGCTCAATTTGCGTTTTCTGCGGCAGGTTATTGGGGTCCAGTTTCCTTTTTTCAACAGCATCAAGCAATTCTGCTGTTCCGGGTTTGGAGTCAAACAAGAATATCCGGTTAAGCTCGGTTACGGCGCCAAACATCGGCAAATCATTTGAGCCGTCGCCTGCCGCAAACACGTAGTTCATATCCTGACCGTAATGTTCTGCTACCGTCTTCATGGCAGTGCCTTTGTTGTGCCCTTTGGCGTTTATTTCAAGTCCGATATCACCAAACGAAATATCCACCTGAGCATTAAGTGCTGCAAGGCTGGCTTTTACCTCAGCTTCGCCCCCCCCCATAAGCGCGTAAAAATTCTGCTCATACTTTTTACGCTGCGCTTCGTCCTCAATAAAATCAAAATTGCCTTTCAGTACGCTAATCAACTGTTTCATGGCCGTTACCTGAGCCATTTTCTTGCTGGTCTTATCCGGCGGCGGAGTGCCGTCATCCCTGCCGGTTTTGTGCCTGAAGTAATCAACAATACCCTCTTTTACCGTTCCGCCAACGGTTGCCGGAATCAGTCTCATTAAATAGGTACCGTTTTTTTGTTCTTTGTACGCTTTAAGCCCTGTGCTTATTTTATATGCTAAAGGCCCCTTAAGGCTTTCCTTCAGCTTCCACAGCTTAGCTTCAACGCTGCTCTTTTCCACTCTGTATTTTCTGTTTACTCCGCACAATGCGGTGGTAAAACCCGGAACAACTCCCGACTTAACAATCTTTTCAATAAGGTCAATTGTTTCTTTAGTCATAGGCGCATCCACAAGCGGCTTTGTCATGCCCGGTACCGTTATATAAGTGCCGTTGCAAGACGATATTGGCATATCTATTCCTGCCCGCTTGGCAGCCAGCTTGCTCAGCCAATAGCTGTTGCCTGTGTTCAGCATAATTAAACCGCCGCGCTTAGTAAAACGCTTCATTGCAAATTTGGTTCTGCGGTCAATCAGCCTGAATCCCTTGCCGCGGTCAAACACGCCATCGTTATTGAGCTTTAAAAAATTGGTGATACGGGTTTTTAGCTTGGTTCCGCGGAGCGCTAATGTGCCCTCAATATCCGTACTTAGCATTGGCTGATGCTCTTTAAGATAAGCCTTTTTGGGCGGAGCCGGGTCAAACACAAGGCTTTTCAGCGATTTAGGATTCTTTAATATTCTGAGAGCCGGACGTGTAACATTACCCGCCACTCTAAGCAGCGTGCCAATAATAGGGAGGTCTTTAAAGTGCTCCCCGCTTAAAAATTTTTTAACTTCATCATCTCTTATAGCCATGTTAATGCTTCCTCCATTTCCCAAACGTAATTTACAACCCTGTCTTCACCTACCGCATCAAGTATTTCCTGGTTTTTTACAGTTCCATCTTTGTTAAGGCTTCGTATAGCAAACCCCAGTTTGCTTTTACAGCGCTTTTTTAATTCCGGACTGTTGTAGGTTATTATATTAAGGTCGCGGCTGTCATCACCTATTGCAACCACTTCGCACCTGGCCAAAGGGTCAATTACCTGCAAAAGCTCGTCTAATGACCCGGCCTTACTAACCCCCTTGGGCACCAGCTGAACCGGGTCAAAAAACTCCAGCTCGGCCCCGAATTTATCCAGTGCAAGCTTAAACAGGTCTTTCATTTTGTCAGCGTTTATCGAAAACATTACAAACTGATTAGCCCGCCTGGCAGCCTCCGCATACTCCGCTTCATTGGCATAATACACATAATAATCTTTTTTGTCTTCCGGCTTGTTGTTGTTAAAAAATTTTGCCGTGTTGCCAAACATTCTGGCTACAAACTGCTCGCCCGCCTGCATTGTTGCATCGGACTCCCAGCCGGAAACCTTCTTTGTAATATACGGAGTAATGTCGGTAGCTATTGCAAACGCGCTTCGTTCTGTTATACCCTTGGTTTCCCAGGCTTTGTCAACCTCTCGTACAACCGCTTCAATGCCGGCAACAGTCTTAACCGGTATCCGCACATCTTTTATTACAGAGTTCCCCGCCTTAATAATTGCACCGTTTCTGGCTATAAAGCTGAACGGCATAGCACTTAGCGGCAGCTTCATAAACTCCGCCTGCTGGGCAACCAGTTTATCAAAAACCGTTAAACTATGCCCGGAACCCAATACAATCCGTCCGCCGCCCAAAATAATACCCGCTAAAAACTGCTTGTTTTCCTGTGACAGAATACTTACCTCAGGCGCAAAGTTTAACGGTTTTAGCAAAGTGCCGTCCATATCAAACACAAATATTTTGTCTTGGTAAATTTTGCCCATGTAGTTATTATAGCTTAAAACAGGCAAATGTCAATAGCAAAAGTGGAATTGAGCTCTATCCAACAGATTGCTTCGTTTGAATCCGGAATAGAAGTGCTGGCAATGACAGCGTATCTTGGAGCGCAAGCGACCCGCAATTATTCATTGTTCATTGTTTTTGCAGTTCCCTGCAAAAACTGCTCAATATCGCAAAACTCATCCACCACATACCTGGCCAGTTGCTGAACATCAGCATTGCGGCTATGGCGGATGCAAAACGAGTTTTTATTGAAAGCCTCAAACATGGCACGGTCATTAACATCGTCACCGGCTATATACAGCTTGTTTGTATCAAGGCCATACAAATCAACCAGCTGCCGGATGCCTGTTGCCTTGCTCTGCCCAAACGGATTTATTTCAAATACGGTGCCGATATCACTTTTCAGCCTGTCCGCAAACTCGGTATTTAATAGTTTATGAATCTTTTTAACTTTCACGGCATCAAGCAGACAAAGCACAATTTCGTTGGTATAGTCCAGTGCCCGCTGATAGTTTTTCGGGCTTAAGTCACTAAAATTTGCGCTCCGCCCAAACTTTTTAGCATACATACTGCCAAACTTTCTGACTTCCGTCTTGTTTTGTTTATTAAGCACAAGATGTGCTCTTTTGCCGGTATGCCGCAAACAAAACACAACTTCCGGCGCAATCTGCAATGTCTTCCGTTCAAGTTCTTCAATTGTGTGCCGCGGAATATACTCGTTATGAATTATCTTACCGCCTGTTTTTATAACCGTTCCGTTTGTAGCAATAAAATCGGCAGGCACGCCTGCAATGCGCGCCACCTTTTCGGTAAAATGCAAGTCGCGGCCGGTACACAAAACAAGCCGGCCGCCGCCGGCTGTAAACCGCTTTAAAAAGGCCTCCGTTTTAGGAGGCACAATCCGCCATTTTGCTATGGGATACAGCATGGTGCCGTCAAGGTCGGTTACAAGAGTGTAACCCTCATATATCTGTTTCATTACGCAAAAATATCCGAGTCACCGCCGCCTTCTGCAACGGCCGGCTTGGCTGGGCTGGGCGCAGGATTGCTGCTTGGACGCACAAGCGTCAGTCCGCCGGGCCTCTGCGCCGGATTACCGGCCGGCTTGTTTGATGATATCGGCTGCGGTCTTGGAGCGGGCGCAGGTGCGGGAGCGGGTGCAGGCTCCGGAGCAGGCTCGTCGTAAATAGACTTAACGTTTTCCAATCCGTCCCCGGTATGCTCCAGTTGTATTTCCTGTTCTGCGGCAGGCGCAGGTGCAGCCGGCTTAGCTTCGGACGCTGCAGGTTCCGCTTCAACCCTTATAATAGGCTTAGGCGGCTGAGCCTGAACCGGCTCTTCTGCCTCAACCATAACAACTCTTTTCGACTGTTCTACCTCAGGTTCCGGTTGCGGCTGCGGCTCCGGTTGCGGTTCCGGTTCCGGCTGCGGTACAGGAGCCGCCGCGGGTGCGGGTCTTACCGGCACAGGAGGTGCGGGCAGGTCAACAGATTTATATGTCTGAGGCTGCGGAGTTCCTCCGGCCTTAGTTTTGCGGATTTCTTTAAGAATCTTTCTGCGCGAGGCACCAATGCAAATCATAATTATAATACCAAACAAGAAAACCAGCAACAATGTAGCGGCCGGAATTAACAGTGCCCAGTCTCCTAAAAAGTCTATTATCGTTTCAACAAATTCTTCCATAATTTTCCCCTTGCATATAAATATCAGTACTAGTTTATCACAAAACCGTATAATTACAAAAAGAAACAACGTAATAAAACAAAAATTCCCCATCGGGAATTTTTACTTCTTTTCGTTTGCGGCAACTGTATCTCCGCGCATTTCTTTTACTGTTTTATACGGCATTGTTGCAATCCGCATGGTTAGCTTAGGGTCGCGCTGATAATCAGAAATAAACGTTGCGCTTATCTGCGGGTCAATCAGGCTTTGACGCAGGTCGTCGTAATCATCGCCGCACTTTGCGCCCGAAGCATAAAACTCCCTCAGCGGTTCCAGATTAAATTCTCTTACGTCGGTTATTCCAAAAAGCCTGTAATAATCCTCTTTGGGCATGACCAAATTATTTGCCGGGTCAGAACAATATTCCATCCCGCTGGTTTTACCAAATTCGGTAAGCCAGCTATGCGAAAGCTCGTCATCGGCAAAGTCTCCGTGCATTATGCCGGTATACATTTTGTGACCGCCCACAACCGCAAAATCGGCACTGCTATGGTGGCACTTACCCCGTGATTTCCCTGACTTAAAATACTCGTATGTTTCGGGCCTTTTTTCTCTGTCCACTCTATCTGAATATCTGCAAAAGGTAAATCGAAGTGTTTTTTCGCCCTTCGGGTCGGTAAAATCTTTAAATTCAGCCGCATAAAGCGGGGTATGACCGTTCATTTGTTTCAACTCGCATTTTAAAAGAGTGTGCCCTGTAAAGCCCAGCTTTTTCATATCCGCCGCTATTTCAGGAATAGGCGTATCTATATATTCCGGACTACACATAACGCGGATGGCATCGTATGCCGCAAGCTCTTTGCGGACTCCGCTGTACAACAGAGTTTTTACAAATTCATGCTCAAGCTCCATTTTCTCAAAAGCCCATAATAGTCCCTGCCATTGGTCCGAATTTTCCTCACGATGAATCTTTGTTATTTTATTCCAAAACTCAATTATCTCCGGGTCGTTTTGCGCTTTCGATTCATGCTTTGCAATGCGTGTAAGTTCTGCCATAATGCCCACCCACCGCTCGGTCTTCATGGCATTAAAATACGCCTCACGTCTGTCATACCAGTCCTCTGGCGCCGGAATTGGCGGTATTAAGTTTAAGTTGTTGTTGGTTGACATTAGTAAATCCTTTACGAAACTAATTCCCCTTTAAGATAAAGGTGTGCCGAGCCCGCGAGGCGGGGTATGTGAAAATGTTTTGCGCCACCTATGGTGGCGGCTACCCCGTCTGCTTCGCTCCGCTCGCATCCACCCCTTCATAAAAGGGGAATTTTGCTCGGGTCAGTCTTTGCCTTTTTTTTTAGAATCTGTACTCAGCCGGTGTGGCTATTCCCATTTTATTAAGCATTTCAAATGTGCTTTTGTTAACCAAAGCCGCAGCGTGCCCAGGCTTGTTAAATGTGTCTGCAGCGTTTTGCGGCACAACAATCTTAGTTTTCAGCCCATTGGCTTTAATAAATCCCATTAGCGAAACGCAGGTCTGAAAAACTCCCAACTCGGCAAACACACCGGTTACAACAATCTCGTCATAAACAACCTTTTTAAATAATCCCTGAAACTTATCTGCCGTAAAAGCGTTTACGGTATCCTTATTAATTACGCTTACAAAAAACTGATGACGTTCAAGCTCCGGCACAAACAAACACTCTTTGCCGTCTGCAACACAATGCTTGGGCTGTCTCAAAAACCTCTCGCTCTTTTGGCTGAGCCAATCACGCACATAAACAACTTTGTGTTTGTTTCTAAGCGCGGCATCAACCATTTCGGCAACCTCCGGCACAATCCGCGCACATTCCGGCGCTGCCATTGCTCCTTCCTTTAAGTAACCCCTGGTCATGTCCAAAACTACCAGCATTTTGTTATTCATAACTCAAAATCCTTTTAAAGTATTAATAAAATTATATCACGGATTTAAATTTTGTCAATACCCAACAAAAAACTCCCCGCGGGGAGTTTTTATTTCGTAGGTACGGTTTCGGCACGGCTGCCTTTATTGCCGGCAGAGTAGCTTGGCCATTTATCGAACGGTGCATATACTCTTACACCGCCAACCATTTCCGAATTGTCTTCAATTTGTGCAATTGTTTCCTCTGTTACACGCTTGTCTATAAACTTGTCATATTCTTCCCAGGAAAATTCATAGCCGTTCTGTTCATATAGCTTGTCTGCCCTGGCTATCTTAACGCCTTTCTCTACCCAACCATGCGGCGGGTCATACGTTATGTTTACCGCGGCGTCAATACAAACGATGTCTTTTCTATGTGCAATCTCGTCCAAAAAAACAAACCTATAGCCGCCCAACCCGCCGCCCACATATTCGTCATTTGTCTCGGTTTTGATGACATCAATCTGTTTGTTCCAGCTGCTGCCGGTTGTTTCATAACTTAAAATTCCTGCATGGTGAAGTAAAAAACGCTCTCCATCCGGCTCAACAATGTAAGAATGAATATAATTATAGCCGCTCTTTTTCGGCGGGCAGTTAACAAAAAGCATTGCCTTGTTTTTCCACTTGGCTTCCCAGAAAGCAAGGCGCAGGTCACTATCTTTCACATCGCTCAAGAAAGTTAAAGTTTCAACCTTTTGCTCGTACCATTTTTTGTCAAGCGGATTTTTAACTTCTTTCGTAACAATGGTTTTTACGCCATCAGGGTTGCGAATGTCTTTTAAAAGTTTTTTAATTTCGTTTTTATCCATAACTAAAGTGTACAACAGTTTTAATATTATGTCAATAGCCTGCCGTAATTATTTCTTATTTCCGGCTTTAATCCATTCGGCCACATTGGGCAGAATTGCAGCCACAAAAACTATGCCCGCACCTGCCACCAGCTGCCAGCGGAAGTCGTCAAACCCTAAAAGAATTGAGAACACAACCGCAAACAGCGCAAACGTGTATAGGTAAATAGCGGATATGTTGGGGTTGGACCTGCCTTGCGCTTTGGTCTGAAATAAAAATACCACTCCGTCGGTAATCACGCCCAGAAATACAATAACCCAGATATGCCTAATCATATCCGCGCTGAAAGCGGCAGAAGAAAAATCTATACAGAAAAACAATACCGCAGTTACCAACGCCATAAACACCAGCTGAATAAAGTTAAGCTTCTCGCTGGGCGCAGTTTTACTTGCGCGGTTTAGTAACACTACAAAAAAGGCATAAAATACAGCATTGGCCAGCCCCAGCGCCTGACCCCATCCAAAGCTGAATGAAATGCCGGTCTGCATAAGCGCCAGAACCAGTCCGCCGGCACATAGCACGGCAGCAACAAGATTTATAGGCTTAGGCCTGCTGCGGTTAACAATCCAATTGGCAAACGGAATCAAAACTATTCCGCAGGCAAGAAACACCGAAGTTGTTGCCGGACCAATTAACACAATTGCATAAATAAGCGTTATCATGCTGCTCAAATTAAACAAGCCGCAAATCAGACCCCACTTTATTGCCGGTTTGTTAAAACCGAACAGACGGCTCCTGTAAATTACTAAAAGGGTTGTGGCACCAAGTGTTGCACGAAGACTAAGCAGAAGCAGCATTGAAAACCCTAAACTTAACAAAAACACGGGTATAGAGCTACTAAACCCGTATACGCAAGCAATAATCAAAAATATCTGCGGATAGGCTAAGACGCTCTTCTTTTGTACTTCTTGCTGCAAAACCAGCCTCCCCGCTTTTTAATCAAACCAGAAGCGAGTTTACCAAAGCAAACAATAAAAGTCAAACATTACAATACATCTTTATCGGTCAAACGGGCAAACAGCGCATCAAGCTTCGGCATATTTTCTTTTGGCTCTGCGGTTACATATTCCCACTTAGCCGCACCAAGCCCCAGGTGGTCCCGCAGCTTTTTTGCAGTATCCGGCATAAACGGCTCCAGCAGATTGCTGAGGTTTGCTATCAGCACGCAGCATGAGTAAATAACCGAATTAAACTCCTGCTTGTTTTCGTTAAACAGCACCCATGGTTTTTTAGTATCGTAATACTTGTTTCCGAAATCAATTAATGTAAAAATCTGCTCCAGAGAAAATTTCAGCTGAAGTTGTTCAATGCTTTTTCCAACTTCTTTATACGTGTTTTTAATAGCCGATTCAAGCTCAACGCTCATTATTCCGGCAGGAATTCCTGTGAGCCCCTTAAAATTAAGCGTGCGGTTTACAAAATTTCCGAGTTTGTTTACAATTTCGCCGTTGTGCAATGCGTGCAGCTGAGGAAATGTAAAGTTGCTGTCCTTTTGCTCGGGTCCGTTTGCAACGCAAAAGTACCTGAGGCTGTCGGATGGAAATTTGGCCAGCATATCCGCAATAGGATAGCCGTTGCCAAGGCTTTTACTAATCTTCTGTCCGTTGATGCTCAAAAACTCGGTAGCTGCATTAACATCCGGCAGAAAATAGTTTTGTTTCAGCGACTCAAGCAGCGCCGGAAAAATAATAGTATGAAATACTATATTATCCTTTCCGTGCGCCAGATAAATACGGTTGCTGCCATTGTTTATCCAATAATCCTTATAGTCCAGGCCGTTATCCTCACAATATTTCATGGTGGCGGTCAAGTACCCAAACACGGCCTCTACCCATACATATATCTTTTTGTTTTCATATCCCGGAAACGGAACGCTAACTCCCCAGTTAAGGTCACGCGTTACGGCTCTGTCATGCAAGCCCATATCCAAAAACTTTGCCGTTTCATTAATTGAGTTATCGCGCCATTTGCCGCTGTTACGATGGAAATGCGCCTTCATCTCCGGTTCCAGCGCCGACAGCTTAAGATACAGGTTTGTGTTTTCTTTCTGCTCGGTTGCTCCGCCGCAGATTCTGCACTTGCCCGCAAGCAAGTCGCTTGCCAGAAACACATAGCTGCACCCGTCGCATTGGTCACCCTTACTCTCTGTTCCGCATTTCGGGCAGGTTACAAGCACTTCCCGGTCGTATATAAACTTGTTGCACTTAGGGCAGAAGCCGGCGGTTTCGGTTTTAGGGTACAAAAACCCGTTTTTGTCTATCTGAAGCAACAGTTCCTGAACTTTTTGGGAGTGATAAGGAGTTGCGGTGCTTGTATACAGGTCATAACTGAAATTAAGCCCCTTAAAAGCCTCTGCAAACTGAGCGTGATACCTGTCCACAATTTCTTGCGGAGTTACGCCCTCCTTTATGGCACGCTCGGTAATGGGAGTGCCGTGCGCGTCCGTGCCGGATACCATTATTACATTATCGCCGCAAGCACGGTGATAGCGTGCTAAAATATCTCCGGCCATATATGCCGAGATATGCCCTAAATGTATGTCACTGTTTGCGTATGTCCACGCACAACCAACTATAATGTTTTTTTTCATAACACACCTCTAAATTACATAAACCTGATGCATCCAGCCAAGGTCGTAGGATACTTCATCGCTGCCTGCGGCTTGATCATACGCAACAAAAATTGCTCCGTTGCTGCCAAGCAGGCTTGCCCCGAACGTAAGCGCGCTCCAAGCACCCCAGACGCCGCCAAACACACCGCCCACCCCTATCATCGGCTGAACGTAGGTAGGCGTTTGTACAACAATTGTATAAGTAAGCGCAGAGTCAAGCCCGATGCTGTCGGTGATGTTGGTACTGTATTGCCTGCTGTAAACAAGCTGCCCGCTTACTGTTTCATAAATTAAAACCTGACATGAAACGTTGGTAGGCTGCTGACTGCCCGACTGCGTGGTTACCGCAGACCTTGTGGGCGCCGTAGTGGTAAGAGATAAGTTTATGTTGTTTAACCTTGCAAGTGCAGTATAAACTTTCCGCTCATTATCCAAAACGGTTATTGTAAGCACTCTCGGCAGCGCGGAGCTGACAGGCGTAATTAGTTTCTGATTACTGTACCAGCCCGTCCAAACACGTGAGCCAACTACCACCGCTGCAATTTCAAGCGTATCACCAAATCTGACTCCGGCCGGCATACTTGTTTGGTTTACACCGTTAAGTTTAATAGCACCAACGGCGGAGTCCAACTGCGCTCCCTCATAGTTTAATACTATGTTGCTTGTGCTTATAAGCTGGCTACGGAGCACCGGAAACCCGTCGTTAAGCCCGGCCACAAATGTCCAGGTATTTGTAAAATCCCACGGATAACGCGCATCCCAGTTGGCAGAGTTTGTAAAGTAGCCTTGGGTCTTAACGGTTGTGTTTACAGTTGCGTTTGTATACGCTGTGTGGTTGTTGTTGAAATAAGTGATATTAGTGCCTGTCATTACGCTCACGTATGGCGGTGGATTACCCGCACTATGCTGTAAGTAATGGAATCGTGCAAACCTGTTGCCTGTTACAGCAGGGTTTGCGTTGGCCTGAGTCATAACGGCAAAACTGCCCGCAGTTGTTGCCGTGGATGCAGAATATGAAAAGTTGTTTACAAAATCTGCCGCGCTGCAGTCTAAGGTCTGTACAAATCCTGCAAACGCGCCTGTTGTGTTGCGGCTTACGGCATAGCAGTTGGTAACCTGGGTGTTGGTAAGAGTGGTTGCAAACCTGTTGCCAATATGAGTGGCGCCAAGCACTGCGTAGCTGTTTGTTATTACGCTTGTGGTAATTGTTGCCCCAAAGGCGGGCATATTGGTTGCGCCGTTAATTTCAACCGAGCAGCGGTTAATAATAAAGTTGACCATATTTCCGCCCAATATGCCCGAACCCACAAGCCCAGTGATTGTACTGCCTGCGGCAAAACTTATATTAACATGGGTGTCGGAAATCTCAAACGGCAGGTTAACATTGCCTGTTATACCAAGACCAATAACCCCGCCAAAAGTGGTTGTGCTTGAATTGAATGTAACCCTTACGTTGTTTCTGGCAAATTTTAAACTTCGCGCTGCAGTTTCTGCGTGTGCAGTATTATGAGCATATCTGCCCAAAATTCCGCCAATTACGGTGCTACTGCCAGTTAATGTGCCGTAGTAGTTACAGTCGCTTACCTCAAGGTAAAGGGTTTGGTTTGTATGACCTATAATTCCCCCCGTGTTGGTAGTGCCTGAAATATTTGCAAAAACATTTGCCCCCGATATATTTATATTATACGAAGCACTTCCGGCATAACCAATTACACCTCCGCTATTAGTAGCGCCTGAAATTGTGCCGGTAACCGCAACATTTCTGATTATTACTCCCGGAGCTACAAGTGAAGCCACGTTTCCAACAATGCCTCCGGTGTGATTGTCACCTATAACAGCTCCCGAAAAACTACCGCCGTCAACAACCGTGGTGCCGCTTGCTACAACAGCTATCAGTCCGCCAGTGCCGTTGGTGTTTCCTGTAGAAGTAGTGTTGACATTTCCGATTATTGTCAGGTTAACCGAGTTGTTAAAAAACCTGCTTGCGCCTGCCGACCCCCCAACCAAACCGCCTACACGCCTGGTGACGTCTGGCAAAAGATATTCTATGGTTCCCTTTACCGAGCTATTTGATATCTCTGAGTCAGTTACAGCTGTCGCAAAGCCGCTTACATGAAATGCGGCAGGGGTTGCCGCTGTAGATAGCTCAGAGCCGCCGGACAGGTCAACTTCTGCATGACAGTTGTCGATAAGGCTGTTGACTGTCATTGATATAGCAAAGCCCCCAATGGTTGCACGCTTTCCGTTTTTTATTACTGCTTTAGCAGTACTGTTTAAAATTTTAGAGCCGTTTAGAGTATGTGCAAACCCCGTGATAGACCCGCTAGTATCTAAAAGAGTTTGGACGCCCCCTATCAAAATATCAGAATGACAGTTTGTAATTACACTTCGGGTTGCGTTACGCACAAATCCGCTTGTATGCAGACCGTAATTACCGCCTATCCTAACTCTTGCAGATGTGCTGTTTATAATTGTGTCGGTTATGTTGGTGCTAATGCCCGACACGTCACCCGCCGTACCAGTTGTTGAGCCTGTAATGTTAACGTAGGCAGTGCATCTATCTACTGTACTGCTAATAAAAGTGCCCGCTGCTATACCATAAGCGGTGCCGGAGTTGCCGTTTATTGTGATGCTTGTATGAGTATTGAATATGGTGGCGTTTTCAATGTTTGCGGCCACACCCCCTAATCCGGTCATGCCAACATTGGTTGAGCCGGCATAAATTATCTCGGAGGTGCAGTTTCTTATTGTTATGCCGTCAACTGCTCCGCTTACTATACCGCCCACCGTGTTGCCGGTGGCCATAGAAAAATACATACGGGCGTTGCAATTTTCTATAGTCAGATGCCCTGTTGTTGCCGCTACTGCGCCCCCCACAATTCCGCCCATAGTGCTGCCTGTGGTAGCAGGAAATGTCAGATTGGTGGTGCAGTTTTTTATTGTGTTTGGTAGTGGATTAACTGTATCAAAAGCACGTACTATGCCCCCAATAGCACCACCGGCACCAGCTTTAGTAAAGATAACTGAGCAATTATCTATAACTGTGTTGTTCATTTGGCCGACAATTCCGCCCAGATATGATCCGGTGGAGGTTATGTTAAGATTAACATTGCAGTTTCGTATCAGATTGCTTTGCCCCGTACCACCAGCCTCGCCAATTAAGCCACCGGACATATTGGTAGAAGCGTTGGATGAGAACTGACTAAGCGTTCCAGTGATATTGCAGTTTTCAACTGCCGAGTTCGCCATATACCCAACCAGTACACCAAACGGATGACCCGCAGTGGTGTTGGCAGACGACTGCATAGCCGTCCCGGTAAGATTAAGATTCTCGACCCTTCCTCCAACTACTCTGCCAAACAAGCCTGTGCCAATATTTTGAGCCGTTACGGTTATTGTGCCAACAGTTATTGTATAGCCCTGCCCGTCAAACGTGCCGCGGAACATATTTGTAGTAGAGTTGCCGATTGGCGCCCATGGAGTTGGCAATGTTATATTAGCAGTTAATGCTACCACCATGCCCTGATAACTTGTTCCGGCGTTTACATTGTTTCTGAACGTGTTCATGTCCGTAACGTTGTTTATATACAGGTCGGCTGCACGCACGGTGTTCTGTTCGGCTTTTTGTGTAATATTGCCAAGGTGGATGTTCAGCCCAACCAGCAACGAGACACACGCAAAAACAAGGGTAACAAGCAGCATTAACCGGCTGTTTAACGTTGTGGATTTAATGTGCATTAGCGTTTACCCCCTTTTCGCCGCCTGCGGCGTCGGCTACCCCGTCAGCCTAACGGCTGCCACCCCTTCAAAAAAGGGGAATTTTTAGTTTGTGTAATTATAGCAAAAAGATTGGTGTTGTGTAAAGTAAATTCCCCTCTACAAGAGGGGTGGATGCCGTCAGGCAGACGGGGTGTGGAGATAAATTCTCCTTTACATCCTGTCTGGTGCACTTAATCCCAATAGCCCCAGTCCGGTTGCCAAAGCGCTTTTTACCAGCGCAACAAGTTGTAACTTTGCGTTTGTTTCGTTTGCATTATCTGTAATAATCCGCTCGTTGGCATAAAAAGCATTAAATGCCGCTGCAAGATTTAATAAATACCGGCTGATTTCACTTGGTTCGTATGTGTCAAGCGCTAAGCGGTAAATTTCAGTTTCGCGGTTAAGGAGTTTAAGTAGTTCCCAGGATTCATTGCTTGCTAACCACGCTTTTGCGCCTTCGGCGGCTACCCCGTCTGCCCTCGCCTCTGCGGCTCGGTCATCCACCCCTTCGCGGAGCAAAGGGGAATTCTCTCCCTTCTCCAGCACGGTGCAGCACCTTGCGTGGGTATATTGCAAATACACGCTGGTATCGCCTTCAAAAGCGAGTGCTGCGCCTAGGTCAAATACAACATCTTTAGCCCGCTCGCGCTTTAATGCGCTAAACACAAGCGCGCCAATGCCGATTTGCCGGGCAAGGGCATCACTACTCTCCCCGTCTCTTTCTGCTAAAACGGTTTTGGCGTATTCAAGTGCCTCTGCAAAAAGATTCTTTACAGTTGCAGTAGTACCCTTACGGCTGCTGATTTTGCCGGTGGTTAACGTATAAAGCCCGTTGGTTATATGAACTAAGTCCTTAGACCATTTATAGCCCATAAGCTCCAATATTTTAAACACTTGCTTAAAATGCAATTTTTGCTCGCTGCCGGTAAGATAAATTAGTTTTTCAAAACCATAATCCTTTGCTCTATCTATGGCTGCCGCCAGGTCATTTGTTAAATATAGCGGACTGCCATTGCTCTTGCGCACAATGGCCACACCCAACCCGTAAGGTTCCAGGTCAACTATTGTGGCACCGTCGCTCAACTTGGAAATGCCCTTCTGCTCCAGCTCACTATAAATTTGCGGCGCGTGCTGCGAATAATGAAACTCGCCCCGCCAATCATCAAAACTTATGTTAAGGGGGGCATATATACCCTTTACCTCTTTCAATGTAATTTCTTTAAACCATTCAAACAGTCCGTAAGCTTCAGGCTCTCTTTCGGTAATTTTTGCCACCGCTGCCCGGCATTCTTCCAGCAACACTTCGTCAGTTTCGCACGCTGCATTAACTTTTATATACAGCTCCTGAAGCGCAGCTACTCCGCGAGCTTCAACTTCTTCTTTGTTTCCCCATTTTTGAAATGCCACAACAAGCTTTCCAAACTGAGTACCAAAGTCGCCCAGATAGTTTATCTTTATCATTTTATAGCCAAACAGTTGGTGTATGCGGCTAATTGCAGCTCCTATGCTGGTTGTAGACAGATGCCCCACATGGGGCTGTTTAGCAATGTTTACTCCGCTAAAATCCAGGCAGACGGTTTTGCCGAGACCAATACTTTTTAACTCAGTTAAATGCCTGCCGCTGCTAAGTTCCGTCATTATGGGCGTAATAAACTTACTTCTATCCAGTGTAAAGTTGGCGTACCCGCCAAGCGGTTCTGCTTTGGCTATTCCGCCCTTGCCGGATACTTGCTTACAAATTTCTGCCGCAATTTCGTTCGGGTTTTTGCCCATGCTTTTAGAGAGAGTAAAACACGGCAGGCAATAATCACCCATTTTAGGGTCAGGCGGAAAACCGAGCATAGCATAAACCTGCTCCTGACTTAATCCGCTTATTTTTATTAACTTTGATAATTCTTGCTTAAAGTCCATGTTTGTCCTTTTATTGCCATATCAATTCTCCCTTCCCGCAAAGGGAGTACGCCCAGAGGGCGGGAGTGTTGTGTCTTATTCACAACCCCCGGTGGCTGAAGCCACCACCCCCTTTGCTAAAGGGGGAATTATCACGGTTTCTCCACGTCTTTCATGGTTAATGATATTCTTTGTTTTGCTATATCCACCGCAAGCACTTTTACCGTAACCGGGTCGCCCACTTTAAGCTCCTCACTTGGGTGTTTAATATATCTGTTGCAGATTTGCGATATATGCACCAATCCGTCCTGGTGCACTCCAATATCTATAAATGCGCCAAAGTCGATAACGTTTCTTACAACTCCGTCCAGCACCATGTTTGGCTTTAAGTCTTCCAGCGAAAGCAGGTCGCTTCGCAGAACCGGCTGAGGGAGGCTGTCTCGCACGTCCCGTCCGGGCTTCATAAGCTCAGCCACAATATCGTTAAGCGTAGGCACGCCTACACCAATTAGTTTTGCAATCTTTTCTTCGCCTTCAGCTTTTACTCTGTTCTCCAGCGTAATCAGCTCGCCTGCCCGCACTTGCTCCTCTGTAAAGTTAAAGTGCGCCAGTAGCTTCTCTGCCGCAGCATAACTTTCAGGGTGGACGCTTGTGTTGTCTAAAATGTTTTTGCCGCTTGGTATTCTTAGGAATCCTGCACATTGTTCATATGCTTTGTCGCCCAGCTTTGGTACCTTTTTAAGTTCGTCTCTGGACACAAAGCCTTTGTTCTTGGCCCTATAGTCCACAATGCTTTTTGCAGTTGCGCTGTTTAGCCCGGATACAAATGTCAGCAAACTTACGCTTGCGGTATTCAGGTCAACGCCCACCGTATTAACACAATCCTCAACCACTCCGTCAAGCACTTCGCCAAGACGCTTTTGCGGCATATCATGCTGATATTGCCCAACCCCGATACTTTTGGTGTCTATCTTAATAAGTTCGGCCAGAGGGTCCTGCAGCCTGCGCGCAATAGAAATTGCGCTGCGGATACTAACATCATATTGCGGAAACTCACTTGCTCCCAACTTAGACGCACTGTACACACTTGCGCCGGCCTCGTTTACTACGGCATACTGTACGCCCGAGCCAACCCGCTTAATCAGTTCGGACACAAATATCTCCGCTTCCTTGCTGGCGGTTCCGTTGCCGATACTAATTGTGTTTACGCCATGCCGCTTAATCATGTTGCTGAGCGTCTGAATACTTTCTTCTGTTCTGCTTTGAGGAGGCGTTGGATAAACCACGCTGCTATCCAACACATCACCGCTGCTGTTAATTACCGCAATTTTGCAGCCCGTACGGTACGCAGGGTCAACCGCCATAATGGTTTTGCCCTTTAGCGGAGGCTGCATCAGAAGCGGCCTTAAATTAAGGTCAAACATTTTAATTGCCTGCTCGTTAGCGCGCTCGGTTAAGGTGTTGCGCAGCTCCCTCTCCAGACTCGGAAATAATAAGCGCTCCCAACCGTCTAATATAGCAGCTTTAACAAATTCATGCGTAATCTCATTCTTTTTAAGATACAAGGCTTCTATTTTTTCTACGCATAGTTCGTTATTTGCTCGCAGAGTTACTTTCAACGCGCCGTCCGTCTCGCCGCGGTTGATAGCCAAAATCCGGTGACTCGGCATTTTAAACAGCGGTTCATGGTAGTCTTTATAGGTTTCATAAACCTTAGCCTTTTCCGCAGTTTCAACCCAGGCGGTAACAATCTCGCCTTTCTGCATTAAAAACTCTCTCAGCACTTCTCTTGCGGCTTTATCGTCTGCTACAATTTCTGCAATAATGTCGCTTGCGCCGGCAAGCGCGTCCTTAGCCGAGCCCACACCTTTCTCAGGATTTATATATTGCTCGGCCAGCTCTAACAGCGTGCCGGTTTTTATATTCTGCGCCCAGATTAGTTCGGCCAGCGGCTTTAAGCCCTTTTCTATAGCTACACTTGCGCGCGTCTTTCGCTTTGGCCTGAACGGGCGGTATATGTCTTCAAGTTCGGTTAGAGTAGTGGCCTTATCTATCTGTTCCGACAACTCGGGCGTGATATTGCCCTGCTCGGTTAAGAGCTTTGTAATTTCTTCTTTGCGTTTAACCAGGTTTCGCAGGTAACCAAGTTTATCGGCAAAGTCACGCAGAACTGTGTCATCACAGCTGCCATGTGCTTCCTTCCTATATCTTGCTATAAACGGAATTGTGCTGCCCTCATCAATCAGCGTAATAATATTTTCGGCAAATTCTTCTTTTAGATTAAAGGTTTGTGCTAAAACTTTTGTAATGTCCATAAATTTTTCCTTTCACAGTATAGTAATGCCAGTATTATACCACTTGCGGCGGGGTTTGGCAAAAAGTTTGACTATTGTTTTTGATTTTGTTAGAATGGGGTTGAAGCGAAACGCTGTAGCAAAATTCCCCTCCTTGGAGGGGTGCCCGCAGGGCGGGGTGGTTTAAAGCAAATCTTTTGCGCTTGCTCTACGCAAGCGACTACCCCGTCAGGCTTCGCCTGCCACCCCTTCGCGAGCAAAGGGGAATTATTAGCAAATACTCCAACTTTTAAGGACTACCATGATAAAACTCGTAATCACCGATTTAGATAACACCCTATACAACTGGCTGGCATATTTTGTTCCGGCGTTTTTTGGTATGGCCGGAAAAGTAGCGGAAATTTTAGACCTGCCGCTGGATGAAGTAATTACCCAGTACCGGCAGCTGAATCATCAGCACAATAATGTTGAGCCTAGTTACAGTACGCTTGCGTTGCCATGTGTGTTAAACAAGTACCCAAACAAATCCCAAATGGAACTGAAAGAAATTTTTGAGCCTGCGTTTGCGCTGTTTAGAAGCGGGCGCAAAGAAAAGCTGCGGCTATACAGCGGAGTAATGAAAACGCTTAATGCAATCCGCAAGCAAGGCATATTAATTGTGGGCTGCAGCGATAGCACTTTGGAAGCATTGCAAAAGCGCCTTACCATATTAAAGATTGAATCTAAGTTTGCACGACTTTATGTGCGGGAAAACACATTTGTGTGCTCAATAAAAAAGCCGCCCGAAATGCCGGTTGTGGTAAAAGAAATGGCACACGCCGCCAGCAAACCAAACCCGGAGCTGCTGCTTACTATCTGCAAGGATATGGGGGTTGCTCCGCATGAGGCCGTTTATGTTGGTGACAGCCACCTGCGGGATATTGGCATGGCAAACCTGGCAGGTATTACAAGCGTATGGGCAAGATACGGTTCAATAGCCAGAAAAGCAATTTTAAATCAAATACGGCTGGTTTCGTTTCACTCGCCGGCAGAAAACAAGCGCTGTGAGCTGGTACTGGGCAATGCAAGCCGAGAGCCGAAATATACCATACACAGATACAGCCAGGTGCTGGAGATTATTAAAGAAGAAAACAAAAGAAAAATTCCCCTCTAGAGAGGGGTGTCACGAAGTGACGGGGTGTGTGAAAACAACAGGCGTTTGCCTGTTGTTTTTATTTTTCCATTTTTATATTGCCGCTATACGGCTCGCACCTCTCATGACACCATACTCCATCATAGCCGAAACCATAACCATCACCCTTTATCTTTTTATACAACTCGCCGGCGCTCTCGCCTATCTTAAATACACTTATATCCGCATTTTTTACATGGGCGCTTATTTCTTGCGCTTCTTTTAATCCCGCTTCAATATTCTCTTTTTCCGAGGTGTCGGAGGCAAGGACAAAAATTTCAGGAGGCCACACATAGTCGCCCATGGCTCTCCACTCTTCCGCGCTCTTTTTAATAATGCCGGCAAGTTCAACAATCCCTCTGCCAAGTGCAGGCCTCCCCTTAATATCTGATAACATAATTTTGTAGTCTCTAAAGTCATACTTGATACCAGACCAGTCACTCTCCACCAATACTTCGTTTAATGTCGTTTCACCTCCCTTATCCGAACACAGATATACCGAAAACAGGTTGTAGGTGGATGCGCCCACATTTTTCCTGCCTAACTCGTCACCAACACAAGTCATTACCTCGTTTATTATTTCTACGGTTTTTTCATTGTCGGTTTCTCTTTCAGAGCCATCTATTAAAAAAATCATTTCCTTAACTTTTTACATTTTTTTCCCCTTTTTAATTGTAAAAATCTTTTTTAGCGCCCCCCCCCCCCCGAACTTGTCAATAGGGGAAAGCAAAATAATTTAAGAATTTTATGGTTTCCGTCATATTTCCTGCTTTTATTTTTCGTAAGGGTATTGACAAAATTTCCCGTTTTTGCTATAATACGTTTGAGGAAAAGTTTATGAGCGCAAACGCACACAAGACTTATCACGACGGCACAATGGTTGCGGCTCTGGCGGGCGGTAAATGTGTTGTTACGCTCACAAAAATACAAGACTACTCCGGCAACAATGTTGTTAGTTTGAATCGGGTTTTAGCTCGCGTCAAAAACGACTTTGCCGGTTTTTCTTATGTGGAAGTGAACGCTAAAGGCACGTCACTTGCTTTTGATGAGTTGCTGGTTGACTCACCTGTTGAGCTGAAATCATTAACTATTAATGCCGAAAACTTCTTGTATCGCGGCACAGATAACGCCGGCGGTACATTGTTAAAGTTGGACGACTTAAAAATAAACTGCAGCAAACAACTTACCTTTAAAGACAATACGCATTTAAGCATTGCAAATACCGGGACATTTGAGGCCGGCGGCCTAATTGCAATAGGTAAAGATGCACTCAGCAAAATGGACAACAAGGATGCAGTGCTTACATTTGACGCACCGTATATCATGACCTGTCAGAATACGCTCAGCCTTAATAAGCTGGCAAAGTTGGAGGTTGGAGGTGCGGACTGCAAGTGCTTACTGTATCATGTAGAGTCACTTATACCAAGCAGCACAACTGAGGCAGGAACCAAGCAAAGCATAATGCAAGCCAGATTCTTTGATAAGAAACCTGAAAACAGTTATATGACCACCAGAGCGGGTTACGCGTGTATGGCAGATGACGCTGCCGAGCTTACCAGCCTGTTTAAGGAAACAAAGGGTAACGGTGAAGCAATTGCGGCCAGAATGCACCCGACCATATCAAATATGTTTAAAGATGAGCTGAATGAAAAAATGCTTGGCGTCGGCGTCAAAAAAAAAGAAAACGCGGCAAATACAAGCGCAAGCCAGATTAAAGACTGCGCAATGGCAAGATAAAAATAAAAACCACCCGACGGGTGGTTTTTCTATGCCTTTACTAGGGTAAATATCTTTGACGCCGTCTCGCCACTTTCGTTAACAAGTTTAAATTGCAGTTCCTTGCCGTTCAAACTCTCTGCGCTAAACTCGGAAAGAAATTGTCCTGCAATATTAAACTTAGTTTTTATTTTTTCGCCGTCTAAATACCATTCTATTTTGTTTGTAAATCCCGCCACAACACTTATATTGCCGGTATAATTGTCCACGTCTACCGACCTGATACTCGGTTCAATAATACTTTTCTTTTGTGATATAGAGTAAAACATCTCGTGCTCTTCCTTTGCCAAATCAATACCTTCATATGGGTTTTGAATAAACGGAATTACACGCTCTTTCATCTCAATCCCTTTCCCTCCAAGCTTGTCTGGTTCTACAACAAGTTTCCAGCGGTATATTTTGTTACGTTCATCAAACAGTTCTTGGGCTTTTGTTCTGTGTCTTGCAAAGTCCAGTTCGCTGCAATTGTTAACTTTTATGAAATGCCTCTTGGCGTTCTCCCCGTATCCAATCCGCTCGGAGTTGCGCATATGCTTTACGCCATGGCAAGCGGAGCAAAGCGCTATTATGTTTTTTAGCGTCTGAGTTTTTAACCTAACATCAAACTCCCATTCTTCATGCGCATCCAGTTCGCCGCTTAAGCCGCAGATTTCACATTTATATCCTGCTCGTTTGTAACAGGCCTCTCTTAACGTATCCCAATCTTTTGTGGGCAGCGTTTTGCTTAAGTTGTTGCCCCATGCCCCTTTGGGCAGCAGGTCAATAGTCAATTTTAATTCTTTCATAATTACACGTCCGGATACAGTTCGCCGTCTGCAAGCCGTCGGGCATATTCTTTTGCGCCCAGTTTTGCTATCAGCTCTTCTCTGTTATACGGGTCCACAGCTTTAATATTGCCTTTCATTTCTTGGAACGGTTCACCATAACAGATTATGGCGCTTGGACGTATTACTTCCAGCATCTTATTGTAGCCTTTCATAAACTCATCTTTGTAGTCTTCTCTGCGGTATGTGGATACTGCCACCACGCATCCTTCTTCAATACCGTCAAAACAAAACTCGTAACTTTCTTCAAGCCCAGTGCAGACTGTTGGAATCACAAGTTTTCCCATACTTTGCCAATACGCCCCGCACCAGCGGTTTTTAAATGTGCTGTATATCTGCAGCGCTAGCGGCATATTCCAGTACAGACTAAAGTCAGGCGACAGCAGTGCATAATACTGGTCCAACTTTTCCATTGCTATGTCGGGCTTGTCGTATACGCTTTCATGTTCCCAGTCATATGCAAAAAAGTGGAGTGTTTTGTGCTTGTTTTCCGCATCGTCTGCCTTAGCCTTTTTATGGTTCCATAGTTCAATTTTATCCAGGTCAATATTCTGTTTTTTAATTATAGGCATATTGTACTTGCCGGTTGTTTTAAATTCGTTTCTTACAATCTTTTGTTTTTTCTTAAACTTTTCTCGTTCATAGTCGGTTTCCTGCTCGGTTTTTTCTGTAGCAGAAAACAACGACTTTAACAACTCGTTTGTGTTCATCTTTCTTTTTCTCCTTGTATATTTATTTCCCTGATACGCTATTGAAGGAAGTTGACATCTGTGACTTCATCCCATACTTTACTCAGTAGCAAGCTATTAATTTCTGCGTTTTGCCTAAAGTCGTTATAGTCTTTATAAAATTTTGAGCTGTCTTTCACGCCAACTATGAAAAGCTCAATTTTATTTCCTGTTTCTGCTTCCCCTCTGATAACGCCATAAACGGTGCCATTATGAACAAACTCCATCTCATCATATTCATAAAGGACTTGTATAAACTCATTAAAACTAGGCTTTAAAGCCTTACCTTGCACATGAAGCTCCTTTGCGCGCTTAAACGATACAAAGTTAGGAAGCAAAATTCTATCATCATTTATCACAGCCGCTTCAAAATTCATCCAGCCACAATGTTCGCAAGCACCTGAATTTTGTCGGTTAACCAAAATAGGCCTTGCGCATAAATCACATTGCTTCAGAATGTTTTTTTCTATTATATTTTTTTTCATTATTCTATCTCCTTTTGCCTAATTCCGCCAATCCACTCGTGAAGATGTGGAAACTTGTGATTGCCACCATGATTGTAATCTTTGTCCAATCGCGGTCGTCCATTTGGGTCTGTCCATCTGCTTCGCTTTTGACCATTAGGCCCTCGCCCACCGGGCACTATTAAATCATATCGTGCGTTCGGCCTGCCCAAATCCCTGTCTGTAGGCAGTTCTTTTTCATTAAATACATTAATTACGCCTCCGCTCTCTCCTTTCATTATATCACTTCCTTTTTGTAAAGGAAAGCGAATGTGAACATTTGTTTCATATTATTCCTCCTTTGTGTTTAGACTGATTTAGAAAAGATTAGACATTTTTGGAAATGCCTGAAGAAACGCAAACAAAAAGCGCAATCTAAAAGATTGTGCTTTTTGCTGCCGCCTGCAGTTAAATTTAACTGCCACTATTTTATCATGTTAAACTAAATGATGTCAATGTTATATGTCACGGGCTGAGGCTATGTGTTTGGCTACCCCGTCTGCGCCTCTGGCGCATCCACCCCTTCTAAAAAGGGGAATTTTTATTATATCAGCGCCAGCACCAGCGTTGCCGCTCCCGCCAGCACCAGGTATAGCACAAACCAGCCGAATTTTACTTTTTCTACAAGGCGCTGCATTAGTTTTATTCCAAACACGGCTGCCGCAAACGCAACACAGCTAGCCAGCAGCAGACTTAATATATCACCGGTTACCAGGCCGGCAAACGGGTTTTTGAAAACAAGTTCGTATACGGCGGATGCAATTATTATAGGAATACTCATTAAAAATGAAAACTCCAGCGTTTGTTTGCGCTCTGCCCCGTCTAAGAGCCCTATTGCAAGCGTTGCTCCGCTGCGCGAGATGCCCGGCAGCACGGCTATTGCCTGCGCCAGCCCCATAAACACGCTGGTGCGGTATCCCACCGGATTTGGCTTAATTGTGCGTTTTGCTAAGAAGCCTGCGGCACCAATTAATACGGCAGTGATTAAAAAACCGATTCCTACAAACAAAATGCTATGGTTGGCAGCTTCTACAAACGACTTAAACAATAATACCGCAACTATTGCAGGTATAGTAGCAATCAGCAGTTTTTTATTCAAACTGCAGAATGGGTGCGTAATCATATACCAAACTTTTTTGCGGTAAAAAATTATTACCGCTATTAACGTAGCCAGATGCAGCACCACATTAAGCATTACAAAGTTGAAGTTTACGCTGAATAGGTGCTCGGCAATTACAAGATGCCCGCTGCTTGAGATTGGCAGGAATTCTACAAACCCCTGCACCAAACCGAGTATTATTGCTAACCATATGTCCATGCGTGCTCCTTAAAAAGGCTTTCCGCCAAAATTCCCCTCCTTGGAGGGGTGCCACGGAGTGGCGGGGTGGTTTTGAATTATTAGTTATTATGTGCGCTGCACCAGCAAATTAAAACCAAACGCTTTACTAAATCGGGATTATTTAATATAATGAAGAAAATTCCCCTTCCTCGTGAAGGGGTGGACGCTGCCGAGCAGAGCGAGGCAAAGGCGGACGGGGTAGCCGCTTGGCGTTAGCCGAGCGCAAAAAGTCTTTACGCCACCTTCGGTGTCGGCTACCCCGTCAATCACTCCGTGATTGCCACCCCTTCTAAAAAGGGGAATTTTCCCGGGACAGTCTCTGCTAATTATTTGGAGGATTACCATGAAACTAGGCGTTGTAGGTTTACCGAATGTTGGAAAAAGCACTTTGTTTAATGCCCTTACCGGCACTGTTTCGGCTGCTGCCGCAAACTATCCGTTTTGCACCATTGAGCCGAATGTAGGCATTGCAATTGTACCGGACGCTCGCTTGCCGGTTTTGGCTAAGATTTATAACACTCAAAAAATAACTCCTGCCGTGCTGGAGTTTGTTGATATTGCGGGGCTTGTTAAGGGAGCCAGCAGCGGCGAGGGCTTGGGCAACAAGTTTTTAGCGCATATCCGAGAAACCGACGCCATTGTGCACGTGGTGCGCTGCTTTGATTCGGGCGATATTGTGCACGTGTCCGGAAAGGTTAATCCGCTGGATGATATTGATATAATCAATCTTGAGTTGATTCTGGCTGACATGGAATCGGTTGATAAACGCATTGAAAAAACCGTGCGCTCGGTTCGCGGCGGAGATAAGGCCGCAGCAAAAGAACTGGAACTGTTAGAAAAAATTAAACAGGCACTCGGCGGAAACAAGCCGGCAAGAACCCTGAATTTTAACGAAGCAGACCAAAAAATTGTTAATTCGTTCTTTTTAATAACTACAAAGCCGGTTATATATGCCGCTAACGTTGATGAAGGAAGTCTGAATGGTAACGAGTATGTTACACAGGTTAAGGCGCTGGCTAAAACAGAAGGCGCTAAGTGCATTACTGTGTGCGCCAAAATTGAAGAAGAACTGGTTAGTTTAAGCCAAGAAGAGCGGCTTGCATATGCTACGGAACTTGGAATTAAAAGTTTTGGGCTGGAGCAATTAATATCTGCAGGCTATGACCTGCTCGGGCTCATCAGTTATCTTACGGCCGGCGAAAAGGAAGTTCGTGCATGGACAATTAAGAAAGGTACAAAAGCTCCTCAGGCAGCAGGCGTGATACATGGGGACTTTGAGCGCGGATTTATTAAGGCAGAAGTCTGCAACTACTCCGACCTGGCGGCTCTGGGCAGCATTGCAGCAGTAAAAGAAAAGGGTCTCTTAAGAATTGAAGGCAAAGAATATGTGGTTGCCGACGGAGATGTGATTTTATTCAGATTTAATGTGTAGTATGCTAATTTGATTTACAAGAAGTAATAGAGATTGTATAATGTAATAAACTTGGAGAGACTGGTGAAAAATTCCCCTTTAAGATAAAGGGGTGCCCCGTTAGGGGCGGGGTATGTGAAAAAGACTGTTCGTTAACCACACCCCGTCGCCTCCGGCGCCACCCCTCTCTAGAGGGGAATTTTATTTATCGCAACTACGGAGGATGAAGTGGACAACGCTCAAATATCCAAACAGGCAGAAATACTAAACAAAGCAATAGGAGAGTCGTACGATAATATTGCTAAGTTTTTAGTACGGCTTGATAAAAAAGTAAAAACAGATACGAAATTGCTTGGATATATGCTAAGTAAAATAAAGCCCGCTTTTGATACATTGCTTGAACATTTTACAGGCGCCACATTTGACATTCTTGCAAGCGATTTGTCCGAGAACAAAATATCCGCCAAAATTAAACGTATTGAAGATGATTTTAAGCTGAAGTTTGATAAAAGTGTTGTGGAGGGTTTCAGTAAAAAACTGGTGGCACATACCTGCAGCAAAAAGGGCTGGAACACTGCCGAAGAACAAAAAGCTTTTTCCGACCAGGTAGACACCGCAATTATGCAGACCGGAACAACTACTCTTAGTCAGCACAAAACAAGCATGAACGAGTTTTTGACACAGATTGCCAGGGAGCCTGCATTTATTACCAAATGCGACCTGCCAACCGCCAGAGCCGCACCGGATAATGTAATAAAAATGAAAGACACAAGCGCTGCAACAGAAAAAGCCGCAGCCTAACAAAACACCACTCAGCTGAGTGGCGTTTATATTCTTTTTCACATACCCCGGCAAGGCTAAACGCCTGCCACCCCTTTATCTTAAAGGGGAATTTTTTGTTAAAAACTCCAATATATATTCATAAATCTCTTTGCGGTTGGTTTCGTTTAATATCTCGTGCCGCCCATCCTGCCAGATTTTTAATTGAAGATTTGCCATACCGATTTCTTTGTATCTGTTATACAGTTTCTGAGCCAGCTTCAGGTTTTTCCCGCCCACCTGGTCGCTGCTGCCGCTGGTTATCAGTACGGGGATAGTCTTATCAATCTTCTCCAGCTGCTTAGTATTTGTAACTTTATTCAACCCTTTAAAAAACGAGGAGTAAAAATTGGCGCTTGGCACCTGTCCGCAATATGGGTCCAGCTTGTATTTGTGCGCAATTGACGCCTCCCTGGTCAGCCAGCTGCCGTCTGTAAACGCCTTGGCGTACTTTTCAAAGCTTAGGGCAAAAATCATGTTGCAAGGCGCCGCCCCGCCCTTAAACAGTTTTGTAAGGCCGGCAACCGAAACTCCCAGCACATTATTAAAGTCACGCATAAAAGCAGAACCGGATAAAACAATGCCGGCGTGCTTATTGTAGTTTTGCATATAGCCCTGAGTAAGAAACGAACCGTAACTATGCCCAAGCACATATAGCGGCAGCTTGTGCTTTTTAATAAGCATATCCGATAGAAACACCATATCTTTTACAGAGTCGGAAAACAAGTCGGCCTTATCGGGATAGGTCAGGCAATTTTCCGGACTGCCGGCCGTAAGCCCGTGCGCGCGCAGGTCATAAGCAAAAACCACAAAGCCTTTTTTAGCCAAAAATCCCGCAAACTCATTATACCGTTTTGCGTGCTCACACATACCATGCACAATAAGTAAAATGCCTCTCGGCTTGGTTGACGGCATCCATTCATATGCCACCAGTTTTGTCTTGTCGTGGCTTGGAATTGTTAGTATTCTAAATGTTTCGGACATAATGATACCTCCTTTTGCGCAATTGTCATTGCGAGCAATTCTATTCCGGATTCAGACGAAGCAATCCCATCGATAGGACTTCTACCCAGGGGTTTGCTTCGTTGGCCCGTCTCTGCAAGCCCGACTCGCAAAGACAGGAAGCAACCTCAATTCATCAACGCCCGCTTAATTGCTTTCTGCCAGCCTGCTACAAGTTGGTTCCTGACAGTTTTAGCCATGATTGGTTTATATATGCAGCTTGCTTTTATCTTTTGTCTTAATTCGTTAAAATCTTTATAAGCACCGGTTGCCAGGCCCGCTAGATATATTGCACCAAGTGCGGTTGTTTCGGTCTCTGCCGCCCGCACAACATCAACCTCCAAAATGTCGGCCTGAAACTGCATAAGAAGCTGGTTTTCGCTTGCACCGCCATCAGCTTTCAAGCTTGTTATTTTATATCCTAAATCCTTTTCTATTACCATAAAAACATCCATAGTGCTGTATGCAATACTTTCCAGTACGGCACGTATCATATGGTTCTTATTTATGCCGCGGGTAATTCCGGAGAAGCTTGCCCGGGCATCACTGTTCCAATATGGTGCGCCAATCCCGCTAAACGCAGGCACAAAATATACGCCTTGCGTGTCCGGCACAAGCCTAGCGTACTTCTCGCTCTCTGCGCTTGTGTTAATTAGTCCCATTTCATCTCTCAACCATTGAACCGAGCTGCCTGTATAAAACGCGCTCCCCTCAATGGCGTAAGTAACATTGTTGCCTATCTGCCACGCCACCGAGGTCAGCATTTTATGCCTGCTGAATCTTGGCTTGTTTCCAATGTTAACCAGCATAAAACAACCGGTGCCATACGTGTTTTTCAATTCTCCCTTATCAAAACAAGCCTGCCCGAACAGTGCCGCCTGCTGGTCACCTACTAAGCTTGCTATCGGCACCTCATGCCCCAAAATTCCTGTGCTTGCAACCACACCACTGGTGGGAATAATATCAGGTAAAACGTGCCGTGGAATCCTAAATAATTTTAGCAGCTCGTCATCCCAGTCAAGCGTGTTAATGTTAAACAGTAAAGTTCTGCTTGCATTGCTCGGGTCGGTTACAAAAACCTTGCCTTTGGTCAGTTTCCAAGCCAGGTAAGTATCAATAGTTCCGGCCAGCAGCCGCTTTTCTTTTATAAGCTGTTTTGCTTTAGGAACGTTATCTATAATCCATTTTATTTTGCTTGCGCTAAAATACGAACTTATTCCAAGGCCGGTTTTTTTGCGTATATTATCGGCAAGCTCTTTATCCGATTGAAGCTTTTTACAATATTCAGCCGTGCGCCCATCCTGCCATACAATAGCATTGTGTACCGGCTCACCCGTAACCTTATCCCATACCACAACGGTTTCGCGCTGGTTGGTTATGCCAATTCCGTATACTGCTTTGGGCTCAATGTCGGCCGCCACATCCAATATACACGCCCTAATAGCTTTCCAAATCTGCTCGGGGTTGTGTTCCACCCAGCCGGCTTGCGGGTAATGTTGCTTAAAGGGCTGCTTTTTTAATGCCGCAATTCTGTTCTGTTTAACATCAAACAGAACGGCACGCACACTGGACGTTCCGGCATCTAATGCAATTATGTAGCGCTTGTCCATAACTTACCCCCTTTAAAGTTGATATATAGTAGCACTTTTTAGGAATTTTATCAATCAAACTGGCATTAGTTACTTACTTTATTTGACATTTTATTTTATTTTGGACATACTACTTATATATTGCTCAAAGGGATTAAAATTAATGGAAAAATATGAGGTGGCTGTTATCGGCGGCGGCGTTGTTGGTGCAAGCGTATTTAATCTGCTGACGCGCAAGGGCGTTAATGTTGTTATGCTGGAGGCGTGCCCCGATGTAGCCGGCGGCGCAACAAAAGCAAACAGCGGAATAGTGCATTCGGGCTTTCATCCGGAACCGGGCAGTTTAATGGCCAAATTTAATGTGCGCGGAACCCAGATGTTTGATTCAATGTGCAAGCGGCTTGGCGTAAAGTATTTTAAAACCGGAACACTTACCGTTACCAACCGGGCCGGCTTCAGCGAACTTCAGCGGCTGATTAAGCGCGGAGAGGCTAACGGCGCAGGTCATATGCAGCTGCTTAACCGCAGAGACCTGCTGCTGCTGGAACCCAATATTGCGGACGGAATTGAATGCGGACTGCTTGCCTCAAACGGCGGATACGTAAGCCCGTACTTGTTGACTATTGCTCTATCCGAAGAAGGCGTAATTAACGGCGGCAAAATAGTACTGGATTACTTTGCAGACAGAATAGAAAAGAAAGGCAAGCTTTATTATATTTATGCAGGGAAAAAAGTTGTGGCAGCTAAGATGCTGGTTAACTGTGCCGGCGTAAAGGCCGGATACATAAACAAGCTGGTTGGCGATACGGTTTTTAACTGCAACTACATTAAGGGTGAGTACATTATTCTGGCACCGGAAGAAAAAGACTTTGTTAAGCGCCCTATCTGTATGCTGCCTACCGAGTTTGGCAAAGGCGTGTTTGTTACACCAACCGAGCATAACGTAATGTTTGGCCCAACCGCAAAGTGTTGTAAGCCCGACGATACCGGTGTTGAGCCGGAGAGCCTGGACTACATTAAACAGCAGAGTCTGATATGTGTTAAAAACCCAAACTTTAAAAAAGCAATTAAATTGTTTGCGGGGGTGCGCACCAAAAGCGGGTTTGATTTTGTGATTGAACGCAGTCATAAAAACCCGGGCTTTTATTATGCAATAGGTATATGCTCCCCCGGCCTTACCGCAGCACCCGCCATAGCCGAGCACATTGTTGCAATGATGAAACAGGACGGGCTTACGCTGCACGACAAAACACTTGTTAAACGTGACGTTCCGGTTGAATTCAGAAAGCTCTCCCCCGCCCAGCAAAAAGTGCTGGTTAAAAAGAATCCCGCATATGCGCGGATTGTTTGCAGGTGCGAGCAGATTACCGAAGGTGAAATTCTGGACGCATTTAAAAGCCCTGTTTTACCAACCACAATTGATGCGCTTAAGCGCCGCCTTAGAGTAACCATGGGCAGATGCCAGGGCGGTTTCTGCACAAGCTACATTTTAAAACTGATTGAATCTAAGCTTAATGTACCAATGGATAAAATTAGCATTAAGGGGCCTGGGAGCGAAATCACGCTTGGCAATATAAAAACAGGGGGCATATATGAAAACTGATGTTCTGGTTATCGGCGGCGGCCCTGCCGGTATTGCCGCGGCTATAAATGCCTGGATTGCCGGCGCAAAAGTAATTCTTATAGAGCGCGAGTATCGCCTCGGCGGAATATTAAACCAATGTATACACAACGGCTTTGGGCTGCATTTTTTCGGCGAGGAACTAACCGGTCCCGAATATGCCACGCGCTTTATTGAAATGCTGAATAAAACCACTGCCCGCGTTTTGCTGAATACCGCTGCGGTTAAACTAACAAAAAAAGATAAACTGTTTGTAGTCAGCACAAGCGGAGAACATGGGCTTGTTGATATAGAAGCTAAATCCATCGTTCTTGCTATGGGCTGCAGGGAGCGTGCGGGAGGTGCAATCGGCTTAGCCGGAGAACGGCCGGCGGGCGTTTTTACGGCTGGGTTTGCACAAAAAATGATTAACTGTTACGGAAAGCATATCGGTAAAAAGGTGGTAATCTTAGGTTCAGGTGATATCGGGCTTATTATGGCAAGGAGACTGAAATGCGAGGGCGCCGACGTGGTTGGAGTATATGAAATTGCATCAACTTCAAGCGGATTAAAACGAAACATCAGTCAGTGCTTAATGGACTTTAACATACCAATTACTTACAACACCACCGTCACTAAGGTTGAAGGCAAAAAACGCGTAACCGGAGTTTGGGTGGCTCCGGTAGATAAAAACTGGAAACCGATAAAAGAGAAAGCCAAGCTTATTAAATGCGACACGTTGCTGTTAAGCGTAGGATTAATACCTGAAAACGATTTAGTAATTAACCATCCTATTGAAATAAGCCCGCTCACCAACGGAGCAATTACCGACGAGCAAGGGCAGACTACTATGAAAGGTATATTCTCCTGCGGAAACGTTATGCACGTGCATGACCTTGTAGACAACGTTAGTCATGAAGCAGCAAGAGCCGGCAAGCACGCGGCGCTATCTGCCCTTGGCAAACTGAGAAGCGGAAAGAAAATTCCGGTTCAGCATTGCGACAAAATCAGATACGTTCAACCTACAAGCGTGTATAAGTCGGACGCAGACACGGCACATATATTTTTCAGGGTAAAACAAGACTACAGGCGCGCCGCACTTATTGCATACAGTGACGGCAAGCAGATAGCGCGCAAAAACTGCATGATTGTTACGCCGGGCGAAATGCAGGAGCTGGAAATTATTAAAACCAGGCTTGGCTCCGATTTGGTTATAAAAGTGGAGGCGTTTTAAACATGAAAACAATTTGTATTGTATGCCCTGTTGGGTGTGAGCTGAATATAAAAAAGGCCGATAGACAAATAACCGTAACCGGTCACGAATGTATAAGAGGCCGGGACTACGGCGTAAAAGAATACACCGCGCCTGAACGCATTGTAACTACAATAGTGCCGCTTCCGGACGGACAAGGCACAGCTGCCTTAAAAACGGACAAGGCAATAGATAAAAGACTTGTTAAGGATGCCCTTTTAGAAATAAGCCGGGCCCAGGTATCACCGGTGCTGAAACCCGGCTACATATTTATTAAAAACCTGCTTGGCACAGGAGCTAACGTTGTAGTAACTTGTATCAATAAAGAAAAGTAAAATAAAAAGCGGCGTCCGTCACAAAAAATAACAGGCAATTTGCCTGTTATTTTTTGAAAAACGCTATTCCTATTACACCGGGGCCGCTATATGTTCCTATTGCCGGACCTATGTTAAATATCCGGTCGCTTATTATCTTAAAGTTCTTTTTAACCATTTCTATAAACTCTAAAAGCATATCTCTTGATGCACCGTCGCCGAAATAAACCGGCATGGTTTCGTCGTAGTTTTCATCTCTCAGCTTTTCCATTATTGTCTGCAGCCCTTTTTTAAACCCGATAGTCTTGCCAACGTTTGCCACCACTCCGTTTACTACAGATACCACAGGTTTAAGGTTAATGATTGAACCCACAAATGCAGCAGCATTGCTCAGCCGTCCGCCTTCTTTTAAATACTTGAGCGAATGTATTACGCCAAAAATACGCACCTTGTGCTTCAACTCTTCAAGATGTTTATAAATCTCTTCTGCGCTCTTGCCCGCCTGCGCCATTTTTACGCCTTCAATAACCAATGCCGTAATGCTGAACGATACCTGCACCGAATCCATAACAAAAATATCGGGGCTGTTTATTTCCGCCTGTGCCAGTTTTGCCTGTTGATACGTGCCGGATAGCTTTTCGGATAGGGTTACGGCCACAATCTGGTCACCTGCCGCAAGCCCGGCCTTAAAAGCCTCTTCCCATGTAAACTGGTTTATCAGGCTGGTTTTGGGTAGGGCCTTGCCGGTTTCCAGTTTGGCGTAAAACTCCTGATTGGTCATGTTTACGCCTTCAAAAAACTCTTCCTCGCCAAAAAAAAGCCTTAACGGTATTATTATAATGTTGTTTGCTGCGGCGTACTCTCTGTCCATGTCGCTTGCGCCGTCTACTATAAATCTTATTGCCATTTTTACTCCTCTTTAAGGTCAACAACTCTGTTGCCCAACGTTGCATTATATCATATATATTGCCCGTGCACTACTAAATGTAACAAAAAAATAGAAATTGACAAAAAATATTGCGGGTCGGCCTATTTGTTTGACTATTTTAGCATATAATGTATACTATAATAGTTGAAGGAGGGACAAAAATATGGACTACATGATTTGGGTTTGGGTAGGAATAATATCTGTGAGCGTATTGGTTGAGCTGGTTACCTTCCAGATGGTTACGCTCTGGTTTGCGGTTGGCGGAATTGCCGCATTAATCTTAGCGGCGTGCGGCGTGGGCTTAGAGTGGCAGATTATTGTGTTTTTGGTAATATCAATTGCACTGTTAATCGGAATCAGGAAAATTATGCTGAAACTGCTGGGTAAAGATACCGAAAAAACCAATATAGACGCCTTGGTAGGCAAAAAAGCACAGTTAATAAAAGAGATTGCGTTAAACGTGCCGGGCGAAGTTAAGTTTAACGGAATAATCTGGAGCGCTTATACCAAAAATAACTGCAAGATAGCCGAAGGCGTTATGGTTGAGGTAATAAGCGTTGACGGAAACAAGCTGATGGTTAAAAAGGCCGACGGAACCGAGCCCGATTGCGGTGAGCAGCCGGAACAGCCTGCCGCCAAAAAAGAAGCTAAAACAAAGAAAGGAGAAAAATAAAAATGAGCGGAGTTGGAATTGCTATTATTTGCATCATTGGTGCCGTAATAATTATTGCACTGGTCAGCAGTGTAAGAGTTGTAAGGCAAAGCACAGCCAGAGTTGTGGAGCGTCTAGGTAAGTATAAGCGAACCTTAGACACGGGTATTCATATTGTTGTACCGTTTATTGACCGCACAGGAGACGTTATCAGCCTTAAAGAACGTGTTGCAGACTTTAAGCCGCAGCCGGTTATTACTAAAGACAACGTTACCATGCAGATAGACACAGTGGTGTATTTTCAGGTAACCGACCCAAAGCTATACACATACGGAGTAGACAGACCGCTGAACGCTATTGAAAACCTTACCGCCACCACCTTGCGTAACATTGTTGGCGGACTTGACCTGGATGAGACCCTGACCAGCCGTGATGCGGTAAACGCAAAAATGAGAATGGTGCTTGACGACGCAACAGACGCATGGGGAATAAAAATAGCCAGGGTTGAACTTAAAAACATATTGCCCCCGCGCGACATTCAGGAAGCAATGGAAAAGCAGATGCGTGCAGAACGTGAGCGGCGTGAGAGCATACTTCGTGCCGAAGGTGAAAAGCGAAGCAGTATTCTGTTAGCCGAAGGAAGAAAAGAAGCTGCCATACTTGACGCCGAAGCCAAGAAGATTGCTTTAATTACCGAAGCCGAAGGTGAAGCGGCAGCTATTAAGAAGATTATTGAAGCTAAGCCAAATCCTGAGTACTTAACCTTGCAGGGCTTTGAAGCGCTCAGACACTTAGCCGACGGGCAAAGCACAAAGATTGTTGTACCAAGCGACATTCAAAATGTTGCCGGGCTGTTAACAAGTGTAGTTGAAACCATAAGAAAAGACGAAACGGCATTAGCCGCCAACAGTAAAAAGAAGAAAAAGTAAAACAAAAAACAGGCTTGTGCCTGTTTTTATTTTGGGTTCATTTCAGATGTTCCGCCGCCGCCCGCAATACCGGCTTTTGTATCCATAGCCGCAGCACATACGGAGTCGACCGCATTAAAAAAGTCTTTGGAATGTTTTGATACGCTTTTGTAATCTTTCATTTCAAAAACTACTCTTCCGGCACTTTCTTTCTGTGCCTTGGCATCGCCCTCCCAACTGGTATAAACATAAACCGAACGGGTTGCATCTGAAGTGTCAAGCTGAGAAGCAACAGATATTTCGTTCAGTGCGCCGTATAAAGCTGTAACATTTGCTGCTTTGGCGTTGTTGTTAATACAAAGGTCGTCACCGTTTCTGGTTATGCCCATTAAAAACAGCTGTTCAATAGCCGGCTCAGTAAGCACACTGCCGTCCGGCAAGTCTACATCAACAGGAAATTCCAGGCCGCTTTCACCGTATGTTTCAATAATAAACGTTCCCACGCTGCCGTTGGTGCCGAATGCAATCCGCCCGTACGGAACCTCATCTTCTCTGCCGCCGGCATAAAGAGTAACTTCAACTTCGCGCCAGTTGGATGAAGACATTCTTGTATAAGCAAACCTGCCGCTCCTTATTTCCGGATGTCTTTTAATTTCTTTATTCTTAATGTATTTGCCAACTATTTCATCGGCCGCTTTATAAGATTGTTCTAACATTTTTTCTTCCTTAGCCTTCTTTTATCATCCCGGTTCCGCTATCGGCTCTGCCCGCTCCCGCACCCGCGGCGGCGGCCGGATGCCCGTATATGCTTTCATAAATAAGTTTGGCGGCATCTCCGGCCTTTAAATCCCCGGCCGCCTCTTCTGCGTCTTCTATAATTGTATAATCACTTTGCCGCGCATCGTCTCTCACAATTTCAAGTTCCTCGGAATGAATGGCAGCAAACATTTCTTCTTCAAACTTTTCCAGCCCGGGCTCATCATCCAGGTTAAATATTACGGTTGCTGCACTATGAAGCCCCTGACGGTAAAACCCAATTCCGATTGAATCACTCATTACATTGTGCCGCATGGTAACTCCGTTTGATATAGAACACTTGCCGGTATGCGTTTTTTGGACTCTCTGGTCCGTTACGGTTGATACATCTAAACATACTTCAAAATTGCCGTTGGGTTTTCCATGCCCGTCAATCTTGCTTTTAAAAAATTTATGCAATGGATTATCTGCGGTAAATTCGAGAATGTGTGATGAGTTTTGCGGAACCCGCTGAATTATACAGTGCCTGCCGGACAGTTCTCCGCCCGCAACCTTTTCTCCTTCCGTATTACGCCGGCCGTTGTCAAAAAAGAAACTGACCATCTCACTTACTTTGCCGTTTTCATCGTAATAACCCATGCTAACCGCGGCATTGGGCCGGAACTTCCTGAAATGCCAGGACACAAATGTGGAACCCTTACGTTTTTCTACAACCACCGCCTCTTCAATGCTGCCAACCTCTCTGCCCAAACTATCCAGCATTTTAACGTAAGTATGCAATTATCCACCTCGCTAATTTTAATCGCTGTCAGTATACTATAATCCGACATTTTTGTCAATACTAATTATTCTGAAAAACGCTTGTTTTATTAAACAGTTTTGAGTATACTACTAAAAAAGGAGATTTAAACTTATGATGAAGATTTTGGTCTCTTGTATGGCTGTAGTTATGGTAGCAATGTTCGGCCTGTCAGGCTGTATTTTTGACAGAACAGCGTCCGAGGCCGACACAGAAGCCTTAAATACCTTTCTGGCTACGCTGAAACAGGTGGAAACTTTTAAAACGGAAACAACCATAACCTTTAAGCAAGGCAGCCAGACAACCGTTCATCAAAATACGGTTACGGTTGACCGCAGCACCAGCAATAATATAAAACTTCATATGGTAAACAAGGTTAATTCCGTGTATCAGTTTGATGCCTGGGTAACCAACTCGTTTACACACATGATGCGGCCCAACCCCAGCTACGACCCCGGCAATGAAGAGTCCAATGAGTTTATAAAACAAAAATACGATTTTCATACAGATAAGTTATACAACCAATACGGTTTTATAGATGCAAATTTTGACGACCGCAAATGGCTTAAAAGCGTGTCATCAAATCCATTGTCCGGCGGCGGTACGGAATGGAATGTAGAGCTGACCGATGCCGGCTTTGAAGTGCTGCGCGGATTCAAGCACCTGTTTCATACCACAAATCATTATACAAGCGTTGTTCTGAAATATGTAGTAGACGCAAGCGGAGCATTAAAAACCTTTACCGCAACGTTTACCTCGGGCGACAACAGCATAACAGTAAACACAACCGTTGTTAACTGGGGAACAGGAGTAATCCTTACTCTCCCGGGCGACCTGGATGAATACACTCAAATTTAATTATCTAACCATTAAAAATGTTGCTTGACAGGCAGCATTTTTTAATGTATCATATCCGTTGTACGGAGAGGTGTCAGAGTGGTCGAATGTGCCATCTTGGAAAGGTGGTGTACCGCAAGGTACCGCAGGTTCAAATCCTGTCCTCTCTGCCAATGGCGACAGAGTTTGAACACCCGGAACGAAATGCAATACATTTTCGTTAGGGGTGTTCCGGGCATAGTCGCAAACTACGCCGGATTAAAACCAACAGCGCAATCCCGCTATCTAACGCAAAAACGAGATGGGCTAGGAAACTTTTGTAAATAAAAAGTCGTGCTTAATAGCACGGCTTTTTTATTTAATTTCGGTTACTCCTCAGGCTTTGTGTCAACACCTCCGTCCCCCTGACCAAAATGTCAAACATTTGTGCTATGTTTTGTAAAGTTTTTACTGCACTCAAAACGGCCGCCTTTCGGTAGCCGTTTTATTGTTTATATTGCCGGTGTCTGATTAGTTATATTTTTTGCTTTGGTATCATTATTTCGTCATGTGTCGGGGAATACAAAATGGTAATCTCTTTGTCGTGGTACTTAGCAAAGGTCATGGAGAAACCTGTTAACAGTGTGCCCGGCTTGCTAGACCGCACCAAATTTTCTCCGTTGTATTCAAAGCGAGCTTCAACCTGACCAGGCACAAGTTTGAAACCCGGTTCGTTTTGGCTTGGAGAAGTAAGGGGTAAATCTAACCGAACAATTTTTGCCTTAAGTTCAACGGCATCTTTTAACCATACTTGTATTTTCATTGCGTGTTGCATATTAGAAAATAATCCCGATTTTTGTTTCCCTAAACTGAAAGTAGCAATTATTTTTTCCATAGTTTTCTCCTATTATTTAATTAACGAAGCCATTTAAACACTCTTAAGAATACTCCCATAGACGCATTAATTCTTGGGTCATAGTCTCGCTTAATGAAAGTATTAGCAAGCATATTTGCACCTGCTCCGCCGCCTATTCCGCCTATTGCACCGCCCATAACACCGCCTGCGCCAATCAATATTTTTGATGCCGCAGTTACATTTATTCCGAGTTTCCCTAGAATGTTAAAACCAGTACCTAAATGTCTAGCATGAGCCATATTCATTCCTAGCTGCGCACCAGCAAGTTTTCCCATTGCAGCACCATAAAATCCTGCTACTCCCGCTACAGCTCCAATAGCGCCACCAATCATGCCTGCTCCTGCTAGGCGCCAGGGGTCTAGGTTTCCAAAACCGCCCTGAGCAATAACGCTACCCGCCATTCCTGAGATTATGCCAATACCTGCACCCATCATTGCTGCTGATAGTGCTCCAGCTGTACCGAACGAGAATACTGTTGCTGCCACAGCTCCTACCATCAATCCCGCCGCCATGCCCCATCCAGCACCATCCCAAAAGTCTCCGCCTGACAGAGCCGATATTCCGCCACCCACAAGCATTGCTATGCCGTAAACCGGGTTAATTACGCCAAAGCCGATTGTTAAAGCCTTTCCCCACCATTGGTCAATAAACATTCCGGTACTATCTGTCAGCATAATCGGATTGTTTAAACAGTAAGCATAAAGGTTTGCTCCGCCCGGCATGGTGGCGGTTATGAACAGCATTGTAGGCTCATCCGCATTGATGAACCGTCCAATCTGCGGGTCATAGTATCTTGAGGATGTATAATAAAAACCTGTTTCGCCGTCAAAATAATAGCCTCTGTATCGCCACGGGTTGCTATGCATTACGCTTGCCGAATTAGATACAGCCGTATTGTTGCTCCAAGTTGTGTTTCCCCAGGCATCGTACGAGTACGAGCACACCAGCTGCCCAGCAGTGTTGTATATCACCAAAACATCGCCCAAAATGTTTTTTTGGAAGTAATAGTCCGCACCTGCATAGTTCATGCCACATATACCCGACTCGTCATAATAGAACCATGTCAACACACCTTGCTTGTATTCGGCTAACAGCTTGTTGCCTTCCCAATAGTAATAAGTGGTTACGCCGTTTATCGTCTTGCTTGTCCGTTGTCCTGCATAATCGTATTGATAACTAATGTAGTTGCTCGCCCCGCCGTTGTTAGAAATTCCTGCTAACTGCCTACCGTTTTGCCACGTGAAGTTCATGCCGATAAACAGTTCATTCTCGGTCACAATCATGAAAAACGCAAAAGTTATGTAAAAGTCCTCATCCACCCAACTATCTGCTTCGCTTGTTGCCACAATCTCGTTTTGAACCTGCTCCGCAGACACCCGCTGCCAGTCTTGCGCGTTGAAAACGAATAGGCAAATGAGTGCCAGAAACACAGCCATAATCGGTATTAAAATGTTGGTTTTTAGTTTATGTATCAGTATTATCGCCCCCCTGACCAATGTTATCGTCTCCCCGACCACCCTGGCCACTACTATCTTGGGAAGCACTATTGTTTTTCCTCTTTCTGTTCTTATCATAGTGATAAAACACTATCATAAGGACTCCAAAAACAAGGACTCCCGCAAGAAAAGCAATTTCAAAAGCCCCGCCCCATTCTAGCCGACGGCTTAATATGCTTAAAAACGCCAAAACACTCAAACCAATAAACATACATAGAGTTTTCTTGCTAATTATCATGTTGCACCCCTTTATCTTTTTATTAAATCATACCATAGTATTTTAAAACTGAAACAGTAGAAGAAGCAGCAAAAAGCGCAAAGTTTACGTAAAAGAGTGGCGGAACTGCCCAGGTGTAGAACATTGATATAAAAAGCCCCTCAGAAATCGCATCACTGTTTTTCTTAAGCCAATCCCAGCCCGGCACAGCCACATCATGCCAAAGGAAATTGGCACCCGTGTTAAAATGTCCGCCTGCCCAACTGTTTATTTTATTGCCGAAGTCTCCTAGATTAGTCCCAGGCCAACAAATATTCAGTGCGGAACCAAATGCCCCCACCGCTACCAACGCACCTACTCCAACACCTGCCAATACACCTATTGGCCCTAACGGCGCCAACACAGCACTCACAGCTGCTGCTGTCACGCTTCCAGAGAAAAGAGCAACTGCTACCGACGACATAAACATAGCTGCATTGGCTAAACCATAATATCCTGCTTGTATCCAGTTCCATATTTGGTCAATAAACATTCCGGTGCTATCAGTATACATCACTGGATTATTCAAGCAATAGGCATACAGATTTGCTCCGCTTGGCATGCTTGCCGTCAGGAAAAGCATGGTGGGTTCGTCGGCGTTAACAAAGCGCATGAGCATAGGGTCGTAGTATCTGCTGTTGAGATTGTAAAAGCCTGTTTCGCGGTCAAAATAATACCCTCTGTACCGCCATGGGTTGGCCTGTACAACCGCCAGTGAACCCGGTATGTAAGTGGTGTGCTGCTCAACCAAAATATTGCCCCATGCGTCGTAGATATAATAACACACTATTTGCCCTGAAGTATTGTATATTTCGGTAATGTCTCCAAGAATATTCTTGCGGAAGTAAAAATCCTGCCCGTCATAGTTCATTCCAGATACGCCTGTTTCGTCGTAGTAATACCATAGCAGCACACCTTGCTTCCATTCTGCAAGCAATTTATTTCCTTCCCAGTAATAATATGTTTCTATCCCGTTAACTGTTTTGCTGGTTCTCATGCCGGCATAGTCATAATCATACTTAATGTTTGTAAAAAAGCCTGTTGGGTTGGCTATCTCTGTCAGTTGCCTGCCGTTGCTCCACGTCATGGTTCTGCCGTGGCGGTACTGCAGCGGGTTGCCTGCCGTGTCGTACGTAATGTTGTACGTTACTCCGCCAAACGTGGCGGTATCCAGCTGGTCTTTCCACCCGGTTTGATATGTGAATGATTTAAACCCGCCAGCATTTGCAGACACCATGTTGCCTGCAGCATTATACCAATAATAATGCTGGGTTCCGTTTACATTTTCTCTTATCAGCTGGTTGTTCTGGTCATAAAAATATTCGGTTGTGTTGTTTGGTCCTATTATGCTTTGCAGATTGCCGTTGGGGTAATAGGTGTAAGTATGAGCCGATTGGGTTGTGCCGCCAACCTTAAACTCCTCGGTTGAAACTCTTCCGTTAGTTATAGTGCTTGCCGGATATGTATAGGCGCTTGTAAAGCTTGCCCCGCCATTAAACGCCATGGTTTTATCGGTCAGGCGGTTGAACCCGTCGTTGTATGCGTAGCTTAATGTGCCGTTATGTTTGTTTATACCGCTTAACTGCCCAAACTTGTTATAGTTATATGTTGCAGTATCCATTTGCAGAGTCTGCATGGCAAACGGATGCTTGAAATACCCTGCAGTTATATATTTATCGGAGCCTATTGCATGGTGAACAGTGGCCAGAGCATTAAAATTAGCCGCTTGATATGCCAGCAATAAATGGTCCATGTTAGTGCCGCTAAAATCACGTGTATATTGATAGCCATAATCTACGCCGGTGTTTGGATGTGAAATGCCGGCAAGCTCATTGCGGTTATTATAACTAAATTCCGCTATAGTGGAAGGTGTGCCGTTTTTGATTCCAACCACGCTTTGCAAATAATCGTTGCTGTAATTGTATAATACACTCTGGTTGTTGCTATAATTAACAACATCCTGTAATTGGCTGTATGTGTAATTAACCAGTTGCTGATTGTCTACAGATACGTTTGCAAGACTGCCGTCATTGTGGTAGCCAAAACTTGTGTTAAAACCATTATGGCCAACACTTGCAAGACCTCCGTGCTGGTTATAAGACAATTGGTTACTTAAACCACCCAGGCTTGTGCTTGCCAATAATCCACTGTCGTAATAGGAATTGTCGTAAACCAAATCGGAAACCGTGGTTGTTACATTGCCGTTTGGATTGTATGTAAAAGTGGTTGTTTCCCCGTTTTCATTGGTGTATGATGTCAGCAGTCCGCGAGTAGCACTGTTGGTAACAGTATCGTAACCGTAAGACGTGGTAAACTTTGGTGCACCTGAAGCGGATGATGAACCATAAGTGGTTGTGCCTGTTAGAAAAGAGAAGCTTGCATTATTAATACTATAAGCCGTGTAGCCATACACCACCTGACTTACTTGCGTGGCTTGTATTTCGTATTGCGCTTTTGTTAGCGTTGCGCTGCCCGTGCGCTCGGTTATACTTAGTAGTTGACCGGGATAATTGCCACTTGCTGCACCATATTCATACTCATAAGATGTTATTGAGTTATCGACCGCATTATACTGGAATACTGCAGTTGGACGTCCATATGAATCCCTCACAGGCTCAAATTCCTCTTTCTTGAGTTTTGTTAACTGCGGTGGTAACTTCACCAGCCGCACAGAGTGGATACTAAAACCGGCCGCTCCATCGCCATCTATTCCAATAGTAAACGAACTGAAATTGGTTCGTTGATTGAATTCATACACATAAAATTGCCAATCAAACAGATTGGAGTTTAGCAAGTCTCTGCTAAAGAATCCAAGTAGTGATGTCGCATTTTCCGATATCATAAGGTCTTTATTTTGCAGATTCCCAACTCTTTTAACCCATATAAGCATGGCGTAACTGTGCGTTCCGCTTTGTGTGGGAAAAGTTATGTCAAGGTTAAATGGATGACTGCGGACTACAGAAGTATCAAATTCCTGACAGTATAAGTCTCTTGTATCTGCATAAGTCTCGGCAAAAGAGGTATAGTCAAACTTGTTTGAATAAGCAGACATCGGTATAAAATTGCCGTTTGCCGTTTTCTCGTACGAGTAATCCGAAACAACCTCGTTGCCTTTAAATGATACGTGTCTTCTGTAGTTTCCTTGACTTAATACCGTGGTTCTATCCATTACAATCCGGCATAATAATAACGTGCTCCTGGAATAGGTCACATACTCAATGCTTGTTGTAACGGGCACAATATTAGAGTTTTTGGTATTGGATGTAATAATAGAACTAACCTGATTAGAGGTATACGCATACGCCACTTTTTCTCCCAATTCGTTGGTTATGCTCGCAATTTTGTTGCCGGTATATGTTAGTAGAGTTGCGTACGCATCGGTTGATAAAGTTGAACTGGTGAAATATTTTTCCGCTCTTGTTAGCTTGTCTCCGGTATACACAAATTGCGCCAGCTTTCGGCTACTTTGGTCCGTAATTGTTTGCAAATAACCGCCACTGTAGCCAAAAGTAAGAGTTGTAAAGTTGTTAGTTACGGTTGAAATATTGTTTCCGCTGTACGTTAACTTTATGTTCTGTGCGGGCAAGGGGGCATCGTATCTCGACGGATACTCATGCATTTCAATCAGATTTCCAGCAGAATTAAAAACCAAGGTATTGCCCTGGCGGTCAATAAGCTGGATTATGCCGGTGCTGCTGTTTCTGTAAAGCCTCAGACCCAGTTCTTTATTTTCTCTTATGGCTCCGTTGTTAAAATAGTATTTTTTACCGGATGCGCTTTGGTAGTAATAGCAAAGTCCATCTTCCAAAACCACTCTTTGCTGTATATTAAGCTTAAATCCATTACCAACACCATAAGAATTTCCATAACTCTCATTAAAGATATGGCTGATTTGTATTGGTATATGATAGTCGGTTGTAACAACGCTGTCATATGCATAACCAAAACCACCATTGTTCATGTTTACTGTTCCCATGCCACCGTCACCAAGATTTTGCGTAATATTATATTCGCCTGCATAAAATTCTACATAACAAACAGTTAAAACAGAACTGGTAAAGTTGGAATTCCCGGTTTTAGCATCCCATATGGAAATTACTGCCTGATTTATAAACTGCTCAAGATAATCTTTTACATCTATAGTTACTTTGCCTGAGGCTTGGGTGTAGTTCAATTCATATAAGCGACCATCATGTCGAGAAAAGTTCGTGTTTGATTTTATCATCGGCACTAGAGTTGGGCTTTGGTCATAGTTAAACGAAAAACTTGCATCAACAATCACTTTGTTGTTTATATGATTCTTTATGGCCTGTGTGCCAAGATTCAAATAT